>QLAH01000116.1_pt1 | contig 69947 bp, 62 predicted proteins | sample 4693081 | NCBI WGS metagenome assembly QLAH01 (sample SAMN09425401, study PRJNA476045) | Lake water metagenome, whole genome shotgun sequencing project.
CCAGGGCGCGACGGCACGAATGGGCGCGATGGCAATCCAGGGCGCGACGGCACGAATGGGCGCGATGGCAATCCAGGGCGCGACGGCACGAATGGGCGCGATGGCAATCCGGGTCGTGATGGTGCAGTGGGTCGCGATGGCAATCCGGGTCGTGATGGTGCAGTGGGTCGTGATGGCAATCCGGGTCGCGACGGCACGAATGGGCGCGATGGCAATCCGGGTCGTGATGGCAATCCGGGTCGCGATGGTGCAGTGGGTCGCGATGGTGCAGTGGGTCGCGATGGTGCAGTGGGTCGCGATGGCAATCCGGGGCGTAACGGTGCGAATGGTCGCGACGGTGCAAACGGTCGCAATGGCCGCAATGGCTCAAACGGTCGCGATGGTTCAAGTGGTCGTAACGGTGCGAATGGTCGCGATGGTTCAAGTGGTCGCGATGGTTCAAATGGCCGTGACGGCGCAAACGGTCGTGACGGCAATCCAGGGCGTGACGGTAATCCAGGACGTGACGGCAGCCCTGGACGTGACGGCAGCCCTGGACGTGACGGCAGCCCCGGACGTGACGGCAGCCCCGGACGTGACGGCAATCCCGGACGTGATGGCTCAAACGGTCGCAACGGTAGCCCCGGACGTGATGGCAATCCAGGGCGTGACGGCAATCCAGGGCGTGACGGCACGAACGGACGCGACGGCACAAACGGACGTGAGGGCGATAACGGTCGGCAGCGGGCCGACAACGCACGGCAGCGATCCGACAATGCCCGCCAAAAGAAGGACAACGACAGTCAAAGGAAGGATAACGAGTCTCAAAAGGAGGATAACGATACGGATACGCGCAAGATTCTGGACGAAATCGAGAAAGTCCAAAAGGCGATCGGCATCAAAGATTTACCCTTCACCGCGCCGATTCTGAATGAGGATTCGATCGGCCTTGAAACGATGCAAAACCTCGTGGAGGTCGCTGAGTGGCAGGTTAAGTGTCTCGATTCCGTGGTTGGTGGCTGGCCGCGTAAAGTCCCGTTTGTGGACGAAAAGGGCAAAACCAAGGAAGTCGAATTCAAGCACCTGGGCCACGCGATCGACGAACTAACCCAGATCGCCCTCACCACCGCCGAGGATGCGGATGCGGCTGTCAACATTTCCGCGCGGTCAGTAGTGGAAGCCGTGAACGGCAAAATCGCCGCATTCCAAGCTGCTGACTGGGCTAAAGCAAACGCCAAGTTTTTGGGCTATGCCGCACAGCCAAAATCGCAAAAAGTTCGCCTGAGTGTCACGCCATCAGCGGCGGGAGCAAACAACAAACTAGAAAATCAGGAAATGAGCGATTTCCTGAAGCCATCAAGCCGCCTATATCTCTCGGTTGAATGTGTTGAAAAGCACGACCTCCTGTCAATTGCTAAACGCACACTAGAAGACGGCGAAATTGCTAGAGCCGCACTATTTCGACCGCTAAAGCCGGATATGAAGGGGCTGACGGGTGAGGCTATTCGAGAGAGTCGTAAGAAGGGCAAGTCTACCGATAAGCAGTGGGAAAAATTCTTGAAAGATATGGCGAAAGCAGGCGTAACAATCAAAGATAAATCGACCTCTGGCGCGGCATCAAAACCAAAACCAAAAGGCTAGTAGCTAATGGCAAAATCAATGAGCCGATCATCGCTCGTATCAACCAAAATTGATCGCGCGATTAACCTTCAGCGCAAAGTCACAAACGCTAGCGGGAAGATACTAAGCAAGGTTGCACGACTTGCCGTGAGCGCATTTGGGGCAGTTGCTCGATTCTTTATCTTGGATTTCTCTTCTCTTTGGGATACGGTCGTTAACGCCTATTTCGTAATAAAAGATTTCGACTGGAATGCCAGTGATAAAGAAATTGAAGAAATGATCAAAGCGAATAACCAGGCAATCGCAAACAGGGCTGCATCAGCGTTAGGCGAACAATTGGGCTTTGGAGTTGTTCGCCTAGCCAACTTTTTCCTAGGAAAAGCGGCGGCGGCGGCGGGGTCTATCAAGGTTCCTGTGTTGTCGGCGCGAATCGGACTCGCCCTAGCAGAAGAACAGAACGATGAGGCAATGTCGGCGGTTAGAGGGTTTATTGGAGCCGCTAGCGCTGCACTTGTTTCAAATCAGTTTTTAAGCTCAATGCTCTACGTCAGACGAAATGAGCTTTTTGGGCAAAAATCAATCACTAACGACGATTTACCCAACGGATCAATTTCTGAAAAGATTGAAAGGCAGACCCAAAAGCTACCTGAATTTTGGCGTTCTCCAGCACAAAATTTAATTGAAGGATTTGAGGATGGAATCGTGAGTGCTGGCTACGTTGTCAGCTATACGATTGACGATTACGTGGCTGCGCTAAAGTTTGCCCAGAACGATCGCGGGCCTACTCGGACAATCGAAATCGTGCCCGATCCAGCCGAGCCAGAGGCAACGATCGAGATATCAGCCCCTCAGGACTCAATGCCCGAAATCGTGCCTCAAGTCGTTGCGATCCACGAAGAAATCAAGGATCGGGATATCGGGCAGTTTCTGGGAGAACCCATCTCGGGAGGCGAACGAGCCAAGCCAAGCGGGCGATTTCTACAAATTTCGTTTAGCTCGGTTTCAAAACCACCATTTTGGACAAAAAAGGGGGAGAAGCGCGCGCGGGTTTCTTCTCTCACGATTCCAGATGCAAAGCCGGGGATTTCCTGGGCGGATCTTAAGTCTGTCCCGGCGTTTACAAGCGGGCCGTATCACTGCCACGTCAAGCTAGATAACGGGCGAATGGCCGCGGTGTGGGCTGTTTCTGAAGGGGAGGGGCGGCGACTTCTCCAAGACTTGATTACTAAATTTAGTCGCGCGGAAATCCTTCCCGACACCTTTAGGGCCAGCAAGGGCGCGGGGGAAGAGAAATCGGAACTCATGACCCCATTTCAGGCGGCGATCCTTGATAAGTCGGGCAAATCTCTAAAGGCGGATCGAAAGGCCGGGCAAGAGCGCGGCAACTATCGGCGCACTTTTATCTGGGGCAAAGAGCCGCCAACGGGGTTTGTGCCCCTGTAAATCGGCATATAAGAAATTTCTATAGAATCCCGGGTCAGCAAGTCCCGGCCCCTTAGGGGCCGGGACTTGTCAACCTGATGCAGTAAGCCGATTCAAGGCGCTGACGAGACTGGTTTTTCTGTGCAAACTGAAACCAGTACGCAGATCAACTGAGACAGACTTATGGCCGCGCTGACTAAGACCACCTTGCCTGCTGCTTTGCTGGAATGTGCCGCACTGTTGGGCGACAGCGAAAAATCGCTAACTACTCCCATCAACAACGTTCAAATCTCCTACGACATTGAGGCGGGTCTCGCAACAATCACGGCAACGCTTCCCTTTGTGTCTAGTGGCTCGGCTTTAAAGATTGAACTCACGCCTTCGGACTACGCGCCTGTGACTGATTTCACGGCGGCCAGCGTTAGCGCGATTACTGATGGGTCTAGCATTACGAACGCAGCGGCGGCATTTGCACGGATTGCAGAAGCGGCCAACCGTCTCGAAGAACAGCGCCGAAATTCGGGTGGCACTATCCCGGAAGGGGTAGGCATTGGGTTGGCTCCTGATTTCGACAACTTCTCGTTGGCAATCAATGCGGTTTTGCCGATCGCGCAAGAGCTGGTATCGGGTGATCCCAAGATCGTTGTCAGCAACTACCTCGCTTAACTCTCCTAATAGATCGCCTTGCTGCAAGGCGATCTTAGTCCACCCAAATCACTCTCAAAACAATGGCTAACCCTGGCGGCGGAAGTGCAAAAGAAGACCTAAAGCGAGCGAACCGGAAGATCGTCAAGTGGGGGTCAATTATGGTCAAAAAGCCCGGAGGGTCGGGCAAGGAAGCCATGAATGCGTTCATCAACGTCACGGAACACGCACGAAAAGCATTGGGGCTGACTGCCGTTTCTGCCAAGCAGAAAAAAGGCGACCGCGAGTATATCGTTACCGGCGCGATGGCGAAAAAGTGCAAGGTCTACCTGAAGCCTACTGGCACAGGTGCAGCGCGCAAGCAAAAAACCGTCACCATCACCGTTCCCTCAGCCGCTGGAGTGGACGACATCGCGAAGTTTTTGATTGCCAATGCAAAGAGTAAATGTGTGGGCTTTGCGCCAAACGCTCGCGGGCGATCCTACCCGTTGGGAATGTTTGAAGCCAGTGGCCCATCCACGCCATAGCCGTGCTTCGTTCTATTCACGAGCGGACGCATCAAAACACCGACGCGAGTAGGATCGGCATTCCTCGTTTTCAAATTCGCAAGCCGGGGCACTATTCCCGGCTTGCGGTTTCTGTGACGGCAAAGGAAGCCGGGAGTTGGACACGCGCCGGGCGGCTTGATGTAATTGCCGCAGTCGATACAAGCCGCCTAGAAGTGATCGCCCGCAGTGTCGAGATTCCGCTCAATCAAGAGCCATTGCTAATCGAGTTTCCTGAGGGGCAGGAGGTGCGCTATTTTGCTTTTTCCCCTTGGCAGTCACGCCGATCGGCTCTTTGGCGAATTCGTTTGAAAATCTGGGCCGAAGACTACGCCTAGGAGGCACGGTGAGCCAAGAAGAGTTGATTCGTTCAATCCTTGAGCGCTTGGGGCGTGTGGAGCTGATGCTTTTTGGCTCGGGCGACTCAATCGATCGCCTCGTCACCCGCAATGCGGCCCAGGTTGAGCAACTGGCTCAACTGCCAGGCCAGCTAAACGACCTCGAAAACCGGATTATCGCGATCGAGCAACGGCTTGATGTGGTCGAAAAACGGATCGAACGCGCCCGCACCAACTTGCACCTGCGCGAGCTGATCGCCGTGGTTGATCGTGTGCCGGGGGGCTGGCGCACCTTACTGGTGGCTTGGGGCGGGGCGACGGCCGTGATCGATGTTGGGCTGGATTTGGTCGGGGTGTCGCGTATCCTTAAAAATTTCCTGGGTCTCTAAGGCGCGGTTTAAGGATCTGACGATCGCCCCAAAAACAGCCCCTTTGAGGGTGCGATCGCCCCGATGAATCCCCCCTCGATCTAAGGCGCGGTTTAAGGTGGGCAAACAGTCCAATGTCTTAAAGGCTTGATTTGCAAGGTTTTTCGACTGCCTAGCTGGGTCTGCAAATCCTTTACCCCCAGTTCGAATCTGGGTGCCGCCTTTAACGAAATACTGACGATTCACACACTGGCGATCGGCAATTACGAAACGTGCGAAACGTCGGTGAGGCGATCGATGGCTCATGGCCGACGACTCAACCATCGCCGCCGATCGAGTCGCTGGCAATTGCCCAAAACGACCGATCGCGCCGCGCTAGTAGTGTAGGCTTCAGCCCGCACGGAGCGCAGGTTAAACCCTGCACTACAAACCGTGCCGAGGCCAGCGGGGTGATTGCTGTTTAGCAAGTTCCCGTTTGCAACCCGTCTGGCAGCTCCAGCGTGTCACCCAGGGCCACGCCGTTGTGGTAGGCCGCCAGCAGCACTTCGCTGGTTTTGCCCCAGGCGATCGCCCCCGACGCATCCAGCCCGATCGCCCCGAGATCTCGCCCGCGCGTCGCCGCTTCCGCCATCGACTTGGCAAAGGCATCGGCTAAATTCAAGCCATCGCCCACCCGAATCACGATTTTGGCTGCCAAGCATTCGTCCAAAATATCTTCGCCAATGCCTGTGCAGCTCACGCCCGCATCCGCCGTGGCGTAGTTGCCCGCTGGGGTGGCGGAGTCGCTGACCCGGCCGATCCGCTCAAAGCCTTTGCCACCGGTAGAGGTGCCCGCTGCCACACGGCCCTGTTGATCCAGCGCCACCACGCCGATCGTCCCGCGGCCGGCGGAGTCCGATCGGGCCCCGGCTTCGACCTCGGCGATCGTTGAAGCCATCGATCGCTTGCTGAAATTGTCCTTGCGCTCCTCGATCCACTCGTTGAGGCGCAAATCCGTCAGGGGGTTATAGATCGGTAGCGCCAATTCGCGGGCCAACTCCGCCGACCCCACATCGGACAACACCCGATCGCTCTGATCCTGCAAAAACGCCGCTAGCTCGATCGGGTTTTGGATCCGCGACACATTAATCGTGCCGCTAAACCGCTGGGCCGGGCCGTCCATCAGGGCCGCGCTCATCCGAATTTGCCCATCGGACTGCAACACAGACCCCGTGCCCGCATTGAAGCGCGGCTCATCCTCCAGCAACCGGCAGCCCAGCACGACGGCCTCGCGCGCGCTCGCCCCCGCCAACAGGTGTTGATAAACCTGCTCCACAATGCCGTAGAGCAGTTGGCGCACGGCGGCCACGCCACCTTTGCCTTGGAGCGAGCTGCCTGCTCCACCGTGGATGATTAGTTTTGGGGAAGTGGGAGATGCTTGACTCATGGCGGGTGACAGAAAGGGCGATCGCAAATAGACCGCCTCAGATTGTCCGGCTTTGAAGAGAGCTTGTCTAGATTGGGAAAAGGACTTCAGGGCCGTGGCAAGGAATCAGAGCCAACTAGTTCCAGTGCCAATTCCCATTAGTTCCCATTAGTTCCCATTAGTTCCAATATTGGGTGCTGGATTGCACATACCCCAAGGCAGCAGTGGCGGCGATGTGTTCGGCGAGTTGCTTTTCGGGATGGGTGGGCGGGGTGTTGATCTCGCCGAGGGGGATCGCTGGGCTGGGGATGGTGGGTGGGATGTTTGCGGCTAGGGCTGGGGATTGATTGGGCTGGTGTTCCACGAAGACGGCGACGACGATCGCGGGATCCTGGGGTGGGGCAGCGGCGATCGACCAAGCTCCCAAGGGTTGATCGCCCTGGATGACTAGGCTGCTGGCAGACAACCAGGGAACCGTGGGCAGGGCTGGGGGTGTGGCGATCGGGGATGCGTCGGAGTTGGTGGCTGGCGTTGCGGGGCTGGCCGGGGGAAAAGCGGTCGATCGTGGTTGCAGCGCCGATCGCAACAGGGCCAAGGTGGCCGGTTGCAATCCCAAAAATTCTCGGCTGGCCCGGGGCGATCGATCCTGCACCAAATGGGGCTGAACGCGGTAGCCCCCATTCATGGCTACCGCGGCCATCACGGCCATTTGCAGCGGGGTCGCCGTGATTTCACCGCGCCCGAGGGCAAAATCAATGCCTTCTCCCAAATACCAGCGGGACTGAATGGCTTCGCGCTTCCAAATCGCTTCTAGGCTGGGGCCCGGATCTTCGTCCTGGGCTAGCTCGATGCCCGATCGCTGGCCAAAGCCAAAGCGCCGGGCCCAGGCGATCGTGTTCGTGCTGTCTAGTTTGAGCGCCACTTGTTCAAAAAAAGCATCGCTATCGGGCGTGTTTGGCCGGGTCAGCACGTCCTGAAATCCCAGCGTGACGGTATTCGGCCAAGGGGTACGCAAAAAATCCGACCAGGCCAAGCCCCCAATGCGATCGCGCCGATCCAACCGCCAGCGTAGTTTGGGGGAGAGTTGCCCCGACTCCAGGGCCGCCACGGCTGTCACCCACCGAAACATCGGGCCAGGATGGATTGCCTTCAGGGCCCGTAGGCCTTGATTGCCTTGGGGAGTCAGGGGGCCGGCGATCGCTAGCACGGCCCCGGTTTTGGGATCGAGGGCGACGGCAGCGCCATTCACATGGTTGATCGCCCTTTCCAGGGTTTGTTGCAGGGGCAGATCGAGGGTGAGCCGCAGGGGAGCCGGGGGTTCCGTCGGCTTGCGGGCCAAGACGCGCGTGGGCAACCCGGAGCGATCGAGTTCGACCTGATCCCCGCCCGATCGCCCCCGCAATTCCGCTTCCAGGGCCGCTTCCAGGCCCGATCGGCCGATCGAATCCCCCGATCGATACTCTTGCAGCGGTTCCAGACGCTCCACCTCCGCCGCGCTGACTTCTCCCACCTGGCCCAAAATGGAGCGCGCCAAATTGCCGTGGGGATAATCTCGCTCCGCCTCGGGCTGAATCGCCAGACCCCGAATTTGGGTGGCCAACTCCGCCACCGCCGTCATCTGCAAGGGCGACAACCCCCGTGCCAGCCGTACCAACACGGGCGATCTCCACCCCGCCTGCTCCATGCGCGATCGCAATTCCGCTTCCGGCCGCCCCAACACCTCCGCCAGCTTCGGTAACAGGGCTTGCCACTGTTGCGGCGACTGGGCCACGGGCCACACCATCACCGACAAGGATGGGCGATTGTCCACCAGTACTCGGCCCGATCGATCCAGCAACACCGCCCGTGTCGGCAAGGTCGGCATCAACCGAATGCGATTCGCCGCCACCAACTGGCGATAGCGCTGGCCATCCACCAACTGCAAATAGGCCAACCGTCCCCCAATTCCCCCCAGCAGCAAAATGGCCACCGCCAAGCAACCCAAGGGCTGATAATGCCGGCCGATCGTGCGTTCTGGCTGTTGGTCTAGCTTGGGCGAGTTTGGCGAATTTGGGGAAGAGGATGGGGCCATGGGGCGAGGGTTGGCCGATCGGGGCGATCGGAGCATTTTTTAATAACGAACGATCTGAAAACTTCTAACAACTTCTGAAAACGAACGATCTGCAATGAATCCAATTGCCCTAGGGGCTGTCATCAAATCCCTGAAACCCTGATTCTTGCGTTGCTCGATCGTGGGAGCAAGGGGCTGGAGCATCTTGTTTAGGGCGGTTGAACTGGGCAAATTAGCCATTTCAACGCCGATCCATCGCATTTGATGACACACCCTAGAACTGGGGTTGAATGGGGGGCTGAATTGGGGCTAATGGGAATTTAAATGGTAGACCACACAACCGATCGCCCGCCTCAACGATAGCCTGCCACCGGTTGCCCACTGTCCGAGTTCGTCGCAAAACCCGAAACAGTCGGCATAGAATAGGGCAAGATTTGTTCAGCCCTGAGGGGTGGTCGCCGCCGATCGATCGCCCCCCCAGCACTTATCCCCCCGGCAGCATCACCGGCCATGTCCCCAACCGCAATCCGAGCCAGCCAGCCGATCGAAACCGACACCCAACTGGATGTCGAGTTACGAAAAGTCTTCAAAGTCTATAACGGCGAAACGGCCGTGCGCGGCGTGGATCTCCACATCGGACGCGGCGAATTTTTTAGCATCCTCGGCCCCTCCGGTTGTGGCAAAACAACGACCCTGCGCCTCGTGGCCGGCTTTGAGCAACCCTCGGCCGGCGAAGTGCTGGTGCGGGGCCAATCGATGCTGAACGTGCCGCCCTACCAGCGTCCGGTGAACACGGTGTTCCAAAGCTATGCGCTGTTTGGACACATGACCATTTGGGATAACGTCGCCTTTGGCCTGCGGATTAAGCGCTGTGGCAAGGCGGAAACCGAGGAGCGGGTGAATGAAGCCTTGGCCCTGGTGAAGATGGAGAAGTTTGCGCGCCGCTATCCCAATCAACTGTCGGGTGGTCAACAGCAACGGATTGCCCTGGCGCGGGCGTTGGTGAACCGGCCGGCGGTGTTGCTGCTGGATGAGCCGCTGGGGGCGTTGGATCTGAAGCTGCGGAAGGAAATGCAGATGGAGCTGTCCACGCTGCACCGCGAGCTGGGGTTGACCTTTGTGATGGTGACGCACGATCAGGAGGAGGCGTTGAGCCTGTCCGATCGCATTTCGGTGATGAATGAGGGGCGGGTCGAGCAGGTGGGCAGCCCCAGCGAAATTTATGAGTCGCCGCGCACGCCGTTTGTGGCGAATTTTATTGGGGATACGAATTTGTTTCGGGGCCGGGTGGTGGAGTTCGATCGCGCTGGCAGTGCGATCGTTACTGATAGCGGCCTCAAGCTGGTGGCCGCGCCGAGTGGTGACTGGTCTGGCAGTGCGGGGGAGGCGACGGCGATCAGCGTGCGCCCCGAAAAAATTCAGGTTAGTTTGTATCCGCCGGACTTGTCGGTGAACTGCTTTGAGGGCTGGTTGCAGAACGTGATGTACCTGGGAACCCATGTGCATTACGTGGTAGAACTGCGATCGGGCGATCGGCTAACGGTCATGCAGGTGAATACCGGTGGCGAGTTACCGGCGCTCAAAACGCCGATTTATGCCTATTGGTCCACGTCGGATGCGCTGGCAATGCCGGCGATTTAGGGCTGGCGGCGGGCCGTTTTTTCTCCGATTTTGCTTTGTCCGATCTTGCTTTGTTTGATCTTGCTTTGAGTGTTCATGGCTCCTGTTGCCCTCTCTCGTCGTGATTTTTTGCGCCGCACATCGGTAGCGGCGGCTGGCCTGGCCATGACGGGCTGTGGTTGGCGGTTGGCGCAGGTGCGACCCTCGCCGGGGGCGGTGGGCGATCCCTCAAAGCTCTATATCTACACCTGGGCGGGCTACACCGATGAGCCGTTGATCGATCGCTTCCAGCGGGAAACGGGGCTGTCGGTGGTGGTGGATGTTTTTGACTCGAATGAGGTGATGCTGGCGAAGCTGCAAGCGGGCGGTGGTAGCCAATACAGCATTATTTATCCGTCGGACTACATGGTGCGGCAAATGCGGGAGCGCGGTTTGCTGCGGGAGTTGGATCGATCGCGGATCCTGGGTTTGAAGGATCTGCTGGAACATTACCAAAATCCCAGCTATGACCCCAACAATGCCCACAGTGTGCCAGCGGCCTGGGGGACGACGGGGCTAATTTATAACCGCAAACGGTTCGATCGGCTGCCGACGGATTGGGAATTTTTGTGGGAAAACCGCGATCGACTGCGGCGACAGGTGACGCTGTTTAATGACCAGCGGGAGACGATGGGGCTGGCGTTGCGGCGGCTGGGCTATTCCTATAATTCGCAGGATGCTGACCAAATTCGTCAGGCCTATGAGGCGCTGCGGGAGTTGAAACCGGCGATCGCGCAGTTCACCACGGATGGCTGGAAGGATCGGATTTTGGCGGGGGATTTGGCGATCGCGATGGGCTATTCCTCCGATGCGATCGAGGCGATCGAAGAAAACAACCAATTGGCCTACGTGCTGCCCGTGAGTGGCTCGTCCCTGTGGACGGATACGATGGCGATCCCGATCAGTGCGCCGAATGTGGAGGCGGCCTATGCTTGGATGAATTTCACGTTGCAGCCGGATGTGGCGGCGGGGATGACGGCGCGGCTGAAGTTTGCGACGGCGAACCAGCGGGCGATCGATCAACTGTCGCCGGACTTGGCCCAAAATCCGAGTCTGTTTCCGGCCAAGGTGTTGCTCGATCGTTGCGAGGGTGTTGCGCCGGTTGGGGCTGCCACGCCGATTTACGATCGCTATTGGACACAGCTCACCAGCGGTTAATCGATCGTTGCCAATGGTTTGTGTCGCCGGTTTTGCTGTTGCTGCCCGATCGCCCCTTTTTCGGTTTTCTCTGACTGCCATCCTATGACTTCTGCCAGTCCGACCACGACGATCACTGAGGCTCCGCTGCCCAAGCCGCGCCGTTGGGTGGGCCCCTGGGCGCTATTGGGGCCGCCAGGGCTGTGGCTGTTGCTGCTGCTGGTGTTGCCCGTATTGGTGATTTTTGAACTCAGCCTGGTTCCAGGCATCAAGCCGGGGGATCTCGTCAATCCATCGGGGATTGGCAACTATTTGACGGTGTTTCAGCCCATTTACTGGCAGGTGATTGGGCGGACGCTGTTTTATGCGATCGGCACCACGATCGTCTGCCTGCTGCTGGGGTTTCCGGTGGCCTACTGGCTGGCGTTGATGTCGCCCAAGCGCTGGCAAAATCTGCTGTTGGTGGCGTTTACCTTGCCCCTGTGGACTTCTTCGCTGCTGCGCTCCTACGCCTGGATTACGATTTTGCGGCCCACGGGGGTGTTGAATTCGGTGTTGGGGGTGGTCGGGCTGCCGGGGCTGGATATCCTGAACCAAACGCCAGCGGTGTTGTTGGGCATGGCCTATAGCTTTTTGCCCTACATGGTGTTGATTTTGTATTCGTCGCTGGAGAAGCTCGATCGGCGGCTCCTGGAGGCAGCGGCGGACTTGGGGGCCACCCCGATCGAATCCTTCTGGAAAATCACCGTGCCCCAAAGTCTCCAGGGCATTGCCGCTGGGTCGCTCCTGGTGGCGATCACCAGCTTGGGCGACTTTGTGAACCCCGAGCTGCTGGGCGGCGCATCGAGCATGACCGTTTCGCGGCTGATCTATAACCAGTTTCTGGGCGCGGCCCAAAATTGGGGATTTGGCTCGGCCCTGAGTATGCTAATGATCTTGGCCGTTAGCCTTGGGATTGCGCTGCTGATTCGCTACGGCGATGGTCGCCCCGCAGCCTAAAGGACAACCCTCAGGACGACAGTCCCCGAGCGTTGCAGGTTGCATCATGTTGCATCGGTTGGTTGGTTTCTGATTCCCCTTGACTGCTCCTTTCGATCGCCCCATGCTCGATCTCGACCCTGCTTCACCGGATTCCCAGGAGGCCCTCGCAGACGCTATGGCTCGATCGCTCAAGCCTCGCCTGACCTGGCAGGGTGCATTTACCTCGGTCATGTTTTTTCTGATGTACCTGCCGATTCTGGTACTGACGTTTTATAGCTTCAATCAATCGCCCTATAGCGCGGGCTGGACGGGCTTCACCCTGGAGTGGTACGCCAAGCTGCTGCGGGATGGTCGGATTCTGGGGGCGCTGCAAACGAGCCTGGCCGTGGGGCTGGGGGCGGTGGCGGTGTCGGCGGTGCTGGGCACGACGATGGCGGTCGGGTTGGCGCGCTATCGCTTTTGGGGCAAGGGCCTCTATTTGGGAATGTCCTATTTGCCGCTGATCGTGCCGGATATTGCGATCGCGGTGGCGACCCTGGTGTTTTTGGCGGCGCTGACGATTCCCCTGAGTTTCTGGACGATCGTCGCGGCGCACATCGTTTTCTGCCTGGCCTACATTGCCCTGGCGGTTTCGACGCGGCTGGCGGATCTGAATCCCTACCTGGAAGAAGCGGCGCTGGATTTGGGCGCAACGCCAGTGCAGTCCTTTTTCCAAGTGCTGTTGCCACAACTGTTGCCGGGGATCATGTCCGGTTGTTTGCTGGCCTTTGTGCTCAGTTTGGATGACTTTTTGATCGCCAGTTTCACGTCGGGCGGTGGGGCCACGACGCTACCGATGGAGATTTTTAGCCGAATTCGCACGGGTGTGAAGCCGGATGTGAATGCGTTGAGTGTGTTGCTGCTGTTGGGATCGGGGGCGATCGCCTTTGCGGCCGAGTGGTTGCGGTTCCGCAGCGAGCAAAAGAAGCCGAGCTAACCGATCGCCTCACCGCCCCAGCCGATCGCGCATAATTGGTACAGCCAATCATCCTTTGTGAGACTCCGATGGTGGACTGGTTAGTGGTCTGGGGCGTGACGCAGGCGGTGGGGTTTGCCTTTGGCGCGGTGATGGAAGACCTGGCTAAAGACACGCTCAAGGATTACGTCAAGGACTTTTTTAAGGGGCGGTTGCAAGGATTAGTCGATCGCTTTGGCCCCGACCCGCTGGAAACGGCGACGGGCAAAGCGATTAAAGGCTTTTTGGACTTGGTGCAGCGAGAGCTTGAAGATTGCTTTGATGATGAGTTGTCGCTGGTTCAGGCTTATGCCGAATCGCTGAAACGGTTGATTGCTGATCCGGCGGTGGCTGGGGCCTTGGGGAGCGCGTTCGCGGATGGGGAGCAAGTCAATCCGGTGGTTTGGGCCGATCGCTGGTCAGCCCTGAAGCTCAAGCCCTTGCCCCCAGAATTTAATTGGCAAAAAATTGCCAAACGCTATCAGAAACGCACCCGCGAGTTGATTGGGGCGGATGCGGAGTTGCGGGCGATCGCCCAGTTCGAGTTGGTGGCGGAAACTCATAAGTTGGTTCGCGACTCGTTGGGGCCGATCGTGGATTTTGACCTGTTGGCCTATGCGCGATCGCTCCAAACCGACCATGAGGTTTTGCCACTCGACCAGTTGGCCACCGATGGAGGAGCCTATTCGGTGAAGCTGTGGCAAGTGTTTTTGCCGCAACGGGCGCGGGAATGTGGGGAATATTTGCCGCAACTGGACAAAGCGCCCAAGGAATTGCTGCGGCAATATGGCTTGCTGGAGGGAGAACCCGACGAAAACCAGCAAGAGAAATGGCGGGATCTCTATCGCAACCAAGCGCCACAATCCGTAGTGGAATTGGTCAAGAATTCGGACATTAACTTACTGGTAATTTTGGGCGATCCGGGGTCAGGAAAATCCACGTTGCTCAAATATTTGGCGCTGGATTGGGCGACCTATGAAAACGAGCTATTTAAAACCAATCACACCCAGCCTTCGGATCAGTTGCTGTTGCGGCCGTTGCCCTTGTTTGTGGAGTTACGGAGATTATCGCGCCAAGTTCCCTTGGATGTTTTGGAGTATTTCCATTCAGGCAATGTCTTGGATCGGTTGAATAAATCTCAGTTGCATGACTGGTTGAGCGCTGGGCGAGTGTTGCTGCTCTTTGATGGATTGGATGAGGTCTTTGAACCGGCCAAGCGGGAGGAAGTGATTCGGGAAATTTGCCGATTGGCGCACGACTATCCTGCGGCCAAAATCATTGTGACATCGCGGGTTTATGGCTACCAAAACTATGCGCGATCACTCACGAATCACGGGTTTCGGCATTGGTTGCTCGAAGAATTCGACGATCAGCAAATCAAGGATTTTTGCGATCGCTGGCATCAGGAAACCTTTGGAGACGGCCAACAAGCTGATCGCGATCGCTGCCGAGATCGGATGAGCGCCGCGATCGCCCGAGGTCGCACGATTCGGGAGTTGGCGGGCAATCCGCTGATGCTGACGATGATGTGTATTTTGAATCGCAAATCGCGGCTACCGGATGAGCGATTAGAGTTCTATCGCCAAGCCACTGACCTATTGCTGCGGGACTGGGATGTGGAGCACAAAAAGCTGCCCGATCGCTGTCAGGATATTCAGCTCACCCTGAATCAAAAGCAAAAAATTGTGCGGCGGGTGGCGTTCTTTTTGCAGAATACCGATGGCGGCTTGAAGGGTAATTTAATTGCTCAAGCGGATTTGCAAGCGATCGTGGCGGATTATTTACGAACATTGTCGCTGCCCAATCCCGAGGGTTGGGCCGAAGCGTTGATTGATGCCTTGCAGGAACGAAATTTCACGCTCTGTTCAGCGGGGACGGGCTATTACGCTTTTGTACATCGCACCTTTTTAGAATATTTCTGCGCGACGGAGCTTTGGGAGCGGTTTAATCAACGGGACTCGGGCAGCCAAAATGCCATTTCAATGGATGATTTGATCCATACCGTCTTTGGGCAGTACTGGAATGATGATGCCTGGAGAGAAGTGTTGATTTTGTTGGCAATTAAGTTGGATATTGGGTTTGCGAAACAGGCAATCGCCTCATTAGTCCAACTGGATCACGCAACCAGTGAAAAAGCTGATTTTGCCAATCTCTTTTTGGCGGCGGATTGTTTGGCGGAGTTGCCGGAGCGATCGGCAATTGCTGAGTTGGATCGGGATCTATTGCAACAGTTGCGATCGTTGACTACCTGGGAAGCGCTGCGTGAGGTTCGTTCTCGGGAAGATTGGGGCTTCAATCAGCGCATTAGGAAGGTGCGAGAACGGGCCTTGAGCTGTGTTGCTCAACATTGGCAAGACCACCCTGACACCTTGCCCTGGCTCAAAGACCGCGCGCGATCCGATGAGATTCAATTTGTGCGGCGAGCAGCGGTGCAGGAGTTGGCTCGGGGCTGGAAAAACGACACTAAGACGTTCAATTTTCTGTGCGAAGTCGCAACCCAAGATCCATTTCAGCGATCAGATAGTCAACTTCGCCACATTGAAAGCAACCCACGTGAAACAGCCCTTGTGAGATTGTTGGAAATTGCGCCTGAGAATCCGCAGGTGATTGACCTGTTACGCGATCGCGCTGCCAATGACCCCGACGATCTCTTACGCCAATGGGCAACCGAACAACTTGCTGAAATTGAGTCGCAATCGCACGGATCATCATGACAATCGATCAAAAAAACCTCATTCACCCTGGCGAAGTTTTGCTGGAGGAATTTTTGCGACCACTGAAAATTTCCTATACCAAACTTGCTGCTGAAACTGGGATTTCGGTACGAATCATTGGGGCGATCGCCCGTGGGAAGCGATCGATTTCGCCTGAAATTGCCCTGCGCCTGTCCCGCTACTTTGGTCTCTCCGAACGGTTTTGGTTGAACCTACAAATTCACTACGATCTTGAAACCCTGAAGCAAACCCTGCGCGATTGCCTGGAAACCGAAGTGAAAATTTGCGCGATCGCCCAAGCGCCAGCCCAGTTCTAGGGACGGTTTGAGCCGATCGCCCGCTGAGCGATCGCCCGCGCCTTTACACTGAACGAATGATGACGGGGATTCAACCACTGCCGATCGAGGTGGTGAATTTGATTGCGGCGGGGGAGGTGATTGACTCTCCGGCGGCGGTGGTGCGCGAGTTGATTGACAATGCGATCGATGCGGGGGCGACGCGGCTGGCGGTGGCCCTGTGGCTCGATCGAGGATGCATTCGTGTGGCCGATAACGGCGGCGGCATGTCGCGCGCGGATTTGTTGCGGGCGGCGGAACCCCACAGCACCAGCAAGATTCACGATCGCCCGGATTTGTTTAATATTCGCAGCTTGGGGTTTCGGGGCGAGGCGCTGCACAGTTTGGCGCAACTCAGCCGCCTCAGCCTCAGTAGCCGCACCGCCGAGGGCAACGGCTGGCGCGCGGTGTATGACTCGACGGGCCGGGCGATCGCTTGCGAGGCGGCGGCGATCGCGCCCGGGACGATCGCCCTGGTGGAGGACTTGTTCGCGTCCTGGCCCTCGCGGCGGGACAGTTTGCCCACCGTGGCGCAGCAGTTGCGATCGGTGCAACAGACGATCCAGCAGGCGGCCCTGTGTCACCCGACGATCGCTTGGACGGTGCACCGCAACGATCGGCCGTGGTTTGCCCTGTCGCCGGGGGAGTTGGCGAGCCACCTCGTTCCGCAGATGTTGAAACCGGTGCGATCGAGCGATTTGCGATCAATCGAGTGGCCGGCGGCGTTGCCGGCCGGGGCGGAGGGGGAGCCGGCCCGGATTTCCGTGACGCTGGGCCTACCCGATCGGGTGCACCGGGCGCGGCCCGACTGGGTGCGCGTCGCGGTTAACGGGCGAATGGCGGATGTACCGGAAATTGAGAGCGTGCTGCTGGCAACCCTGGGGCGCACCCTGCCGCGCGGCCGCCACCCGATCGTCTTGGTGCACTTGCACTTGCCGCCGGACTGCATTGACTGGAACCGCACGCCGGACAAGCACAAGCTCTATTTGCAGCCGATCGACCATTGGCAGGGACAGGTGCAGGCGGCGCTGCAGCAGGCGCTCTCCCTGCGCGGGGCGATCGATGAACCCGTGACCAGCACCTACGCGATCGGGCGGACGGCGCGGTTAATTCAGGTGGCGGAGGGGCGATCGAGCTACCGGGTGCGGACGGCGGCTGATCGCGCGGCTGATCAGTCCGGTGAATCGGAGCAAACCGATGATCCCCAGGCGTTGGGCCAGGCTGACGTGGCGATCGGGGGCGAGCTGCGGGCGATCGCCCAAGTCCACCATACGTATATTGTGGCGGAGCATTCGGGCGGGTTGTGGCTGGTGGAGCAGCACATCGCCCATGAGCGGGTGTTATTTGAATATTTGCGCGATCGCTGGCAAATAGTGCCCTTGGCCAGCCCGATCGTTTTGAATGATGTGGGCGAGGCCGAGCGGGAGGTGCTGGCGAGTTTGGGCTTGGAAATCGACTCCTTTGGCGATCGCTGCTGGATTGTGCGGAATGCGCCCGCGCCCTTGGTCGATCGCCCCGATTTGGCGGCGGCGTTGGTCGAGCTGGCCCACAGCAACAACCTGGAAGCGGCGCAGGTGGCGGTGGCCTGCCGCACGGCGATTCGCAATGGCACGCCCTTGACCCTGGCGGAAATGCAAGATTTGCTCGATCGATGGCAACGCACCCAAAATCCGCGCACTTGTCCCCACGGTCGCCCGATTTATTTACCCCTCGATGAATCGAGTTTGTCGCGCTTTTTTCGCCGCCATTGGGTGATTGGCAAAAGCCACGGCATCTAGCGGGCAGTGAGCAATAATTCGTGAATGATTGGAGGTAAACTCGGCTTTCTAGTGCGTGTTCTTTAAATAAAAGATTAGTAATAAATCAACAATCAATCAATAAACATTGACGTTAGAATCGAAGGGCTTTTTGTATGTCGTGATTTTTATGATTTCTCTCAAGAAGATATTCGGCTTGCAAATTATTCGGATCCTTTCGATCATTACATTAATTGCCATTATTCTTCAACCCCTCGTGATTATTTCTGCGGGGGAACGGGGCGTGCTGCTCCACTTTGGGCGTGTTCAATCGGAAATTTTTGATGAAGGACTTCATCCGATTATTCCAATTGCTGAAACAGTTAAAAAACTGAGTGTGAGGGTTCAAAAACGCGAGATTTCCGCCGAAGCATCCTCAAAGGATTTGCAAGATATCGAAACGGATGTGGCCTTGAATTGGCATCTAGTGCCCGAGGAGGTGAATCTGGTTTTTCAGCAACTGGGTGATGAGTTGGCGGTGGTCGATCGGGCGATCGATCCGGCGGTGGAAGAGGTGTTGAAGGCGGTGATGGCGCAGTATACGGCGGAGGAAATTATTACGAAGCGCGAGGAGGTGAAGGGGGCGGTCGATCGGCTCTTGAGCGATCGCCTGCGTGGCTACCACGTTTTTGTGGATGATATTTCGCTGGTTCATGTCAATTTTTCCGATCGCTTTAGCGAGGCCGTGGAAGCGAAGCAAATTGCGGAACAAGAAGCGAAACGGGCGGAATTTTTAACGATTAAAGCGGCCCGAGAAGCGGAAGCGCGCGTGAACTGGGCGAGGGGTGAAGCGGAAGCCCAACGCTTATTAAAAGAACACCTGACCCCGGAACTGATTCAACGCCAAGCGATCGAACGTTGGAATGGGCAACTGCCAACTATTGTGGGTAGCGAGGGGCTGAAGTTTTTAAACCTAGGGCAGGGCCAGGCGCTGCCAGGAAATTGATCATAATACCCGAATACTCGAATACCTAAATGAACAAGTACCTGGCGATTCATAAACCCTTACATCGCCAGGTACTATTCACATCTGAAACTGCGAAAATTACAAAAATGATGGAACGTGCTGATTAGTCCTGAAACGTCAGACCCTCCGGTAAGGTCAAGATGCCAAACTGAACGAGCGCAACGATCGCGATCGTATAGGCCGTTGATGATAGCAACCCCGTCCACAAGGTTTTTTGGAAGTTGTGGGGTTTTTCATCGTTTTTGACCATTTCAGTCGCGCCAAATTGCATCATCAAAATGCCAACGACGTTCGATAGCCAATACCCCGCGATCGCTCCCCCAAAAAAGCTGTGGGGCACTACCGCGTTGCAAATAGCCCCAAAGGCATAGGCGATCGGCAAATTAAAAATCAAGTCATTCCACCAGCAAAGTGGCGACAATAAATAGCCGATCGCGACTAAAAGCCCGCCTTTCAATTTTTTAAACAGCTTGCGCCAAGGAGTTGCATCCACCGCCAAATCAGCATCCAGTTCAGCAGGTTGCTGTGCTTGATGTTCCTGATCTGTACTGAGCATATTCGTGAATTTAGGAGATTCGGAAGCAGCAAAAAGATCTGAGGGGTCTGATACGGAGGGGTGATTAGATGGCGAAGAAGAAAGGGTCATACGATTTGAAATTTTGAGTTTGGCGTAAAAAAATATGCCTGAAACTGGTCAGGGATCAATCAACTGAGGTGAAGTTATCAAAAACTTTATGGAGCTATTCAATAGCTTAAAGCAGATTTTTGAAAACAGCAAATCCTTTGAGTCAAATTCAACATTTTCGTGAAAAATGTCATAAATCAAGCCTAGCTAAAGATTAAGAGGTTGGATTTTTTGGTGTTGGATTTTAGTCACAAATAAACAATGCCTAGGCAATCAGTTTGAGTCCATAAAACCAGATCGCCATTAACGGAACGAGGAATGTCAAAATCATGTTGAGGGGAATCCCAACGCGGGTGAAATCTAGAAATTTGTAGCCCCCGGGCCCGTAGACCATCGTATTAGTTTGATAGCCGATCGGGGTGAGGTAGCTGTTTGATGCTGCGAACATGACGACCAACATGAACGGTAATGTATAAAACTCCAATGTTTCCGCAACTTTGACCGCGATCGGGATCATCAAAACCACTGCGGCATTATTGGACAATACTTCGGTTAGCACCGTGGTTACGCCATAGAGTAAAACCAAGAGCCAAAACCCCGAAAGATGCCCACCCACTTGCGTTAAACCCGAGGCTAACCACTCCGTTGCGCCGGATTTTTCCATAGCTGTTCCTAAGGGCATTAACCCCGCTAAAAGGAAGATAATGTCCCACCGAATCACGCGATAAATTTCGCGGGGGCGCAAAATTCCGGTGGCGATAACTAACACAACACCGACGAGGGCGCTAACTAAAATGGGTACTGTTTCGGTGGCGGCGGCGAGGACGGCTCCTAGGGCGATCGCTAGGGCTAAACCCGCTTTGTCACGCCGCAAAGGTTCGACTTCGCGGGGTTCCACCACCAACAATTCCGGGCTGGATTGTAGACCCCGTAAACTATCGTGGGGAGCTTGCACCAGCAGCACATCACCAAAGCGCAACCGCACGTCGCGCAGTCGTTCGCAGATGCAATTTTGGCCGCGCCGAACGGCTAGAACGGTTGAGTTGTAGCGTTGGCGAAATCGCAATTCTCGGAGGCTAGAACCAATCAAGCTGGAGTTAGAAATAATCAGGGCTTCGGCGATCGAGCGATCGCCTGATTCCAACGAGAATTTGGTGTCCGGTAAGATTTCTAAGCCGCGCTCATCTTTTAATTTGAGAAGTTGGTCGCGGTTGCAACGCACCAGCAAAATATCACCCGCTGCCAAGCAGAGATCGCTGGTCACTGGAGGGTAAACAATACCCTCATGGATCACTTCTAAAACATCCAAGTCGTATCGATGATGAAAGTCACTGGACGGAATGGATTGGCCAATTAACGACGAATTTGTGGTTACAATGATTTCACTAAAATAGTCGCGTAGACCATAGTTTTCAACCGTGGATATTTCACCCGGTTTGCGCCGATCGGGCAATAAACTGGGAGCCGCAAACGCTAGATAGCAAAGACCCACGACAAAAACGATCAGCCCCATCGGTGCAAATTCAAATAGCCCGAATTCGCCATAGCCGAGTTGCTTAGACAATCCACTAGCGACAACGTTAGTAGATGTGCCAATGACGGTAATCGTGCCACCCAAAACGGTTGCGTAGGATAGGGGAATAAGCAGTTTTGAGGTGGAGATATTTTGTTTGCGGCACCAGTTTTCAACGATCGGGATAAATACGGCAACCACTGCGGTGTTATTCAAAAATGCGGTGATGGGGCCAACGATTGATCCTAAAACGAAGATTTGGCGGGTCGGGTTTTTGCCACCCTTTTGCTGCAGAAATTCACTGACGACTTGAATTGCGCCGGTTCGCTCGATCGCAGCACTCAGCACAAACATGGCCATGACTGTAATCGTGGCGGAGTTGCTGAAACCCGCAATGCCCTCCTCGGGGGTAATCAATCCCAGTAGCATTAATAGGACGGCAATCCCGATCGCTGTGATATCGACCGGCATCCATTCCACAATAAACAAAATAAACGTTAGGACTAAAACGCCGAGCGTTAATGCAATAGGCAGCATACAATTAACCGTCGAAGGAGCTTGGTATAGGAATTGTTGATGGTTTTGAGTTTTTGAAAGTATCCGTCAACGTATCAAGCACTCAAAACCAAAAACATCCTAGGTATGAACTAACGAAATCAATTTCAACTCAGTGTGTGGAACCGGCGAAGTATCACTGAAGTGAACAAAAAAGACAACAGGTCATACAAGCGACTAACCATTGAAATTTAATCTTGACTAAATCGACCGACAAACCGTAGTTTATAAGCAAAAAAAGCTAAGCATCTTGATTTTGCCCATCGGATTGATAATCGGTAGACTCGGGATTATTCGACTCGGCAAGTGCCATCAGTTGTGCAACCAATGCTTCGACTTGTTGCCGTTTTAGGGGGTCATTCAAAACCCCTGACTGTTGCAGGCGCTGGTAGGTATGGCTCCACCGATGACGTAACGATGTCGGTGGAGATGGGTGGGTGGACGATGGTGTGTTGAGGCTCGATACCCGGCTGCGAATGTCGCTGAGGGACAGATTTTCGGCGATCGCCTCGGCTAATAAACGATCGCGCTGCTCGGTTTGGCGCACTTTCGCGATCGCCAGCGCTTTTGTGTAGGCGAGTTGCCCTTGGTGTAGGGCGCTGAGAATTGATTCGGGCAGCTTGAGCAAGGGGAGCCGGTTGCTCACAAAGGATTCCCAAGTCATGGTGCCAATGGACTCAAAGACCGATCGGACGATCGGCCCCTCAGCCATACTCATAACGTTATGAGTAGTTTTCCCTTTAATGTCATTTCGCAATCGGTGTAGCAGGGGTGGAATTGATTCAATCGGTTGCTGAAGTTCGATCGACAACAGTTGCAAAATCCCTTCGGTTTCTTCGATGGGATTGAGGTCTTCGCGCTGTAGGTTTTCGAGCAGCGCAATGCGTAAAGCATCCCGATTGCTGAGGGCGCGCACCGTCACCGGCACTTCCGTTAATCCCGCTTGCCGAGCCGCTCGATAGCGCCGTTCGCCAGCCACCAATTCATAGCGATTCCCATCGATAGGACGTACCAGCAGCGGCTCCAAAATGCCATATTGGGCGATCGACTGGGCAAGGGTTTGGAGCGCCGTGGGGTCAAAGTAACGACGTGGTTGGCTGGGCGGTAGCTGAATGGCATCAAGCCGTAATGCGTCGGGATATTGGGTTGGGCGCGGAACCAGGGACAACGGCAGATCTTCTCGTTCAAGGGGATGAATGTGGCGATTGGCGGCGTTCATTAGGTCAGCAACTTGGGGATTGGTGGGGTAGCAAACAGCAATTTACAACGGCTTCTGACCTAAAATACTATATCTCTATCGAAAAACCGTACTTTGTGTGGAAATTAGCTGGGGCTAACAACCAACAATTGCTCAAAGACTTGCGAAATCTTGGTTTGAAAGCGTTGGCGATGCCGCAGTTTCAAGAACGGCCGAGGAATTTCGACGACCAATTCAGAACTGCTGTCCACGATCGGCACGGCTCGCATGGTTTTGAGTTGCAGTTCCTTTTCAACGATCAGTTCTGAAATGGCTGCCGCGCCGACTCCTTCTTCGACCAGAACCTTGACCATTTCACCCGTCGTTAACACAAGGGCGATCGGTAAGCTAGAGGGGTCAATTTGCCAACTTCCAATGGCTTCTTCAAAGCGTTGTTGTGTGCCGGATCCGGGTTCTCGCATTAGCCATGGCGTTTCAGCTAGTTGATTGGTTTCGATGAATGGGTAATCAAACCATGGATGGGATGGCCCCACCACAATCACCAGCCGATCGCCCCCGATCACTGTTTTTTCCAAGTGACGTTGGGTAGACAGGAGCACTTCTCCTTCAATCAGGCCCAAGTCAAAAATTCCCGTCGCGGTGCCGGTGCAAATTTCCTCGGTATTGGCCAACGTGCAGTTAACAACAATGCCGGGGTAGCGGCGCTTAAATTCACCAATTTTTCGAGGCAGCCAGTAATTCCCGATCGTTAAACTCGATCCCAGATGTAATTCACCCCGTTGCAACTCGTTGAGTTCTCGCAGTCCTCGCTCCGTCAAGGCTACCCGATCGAGAATATCGCGCGCTTCTACTTGTAATAATCGTCCCGCTTCGGTTAGTTCCACACGTCGCCCAATTCGATGGAATAACCGAATTCCATAGTTGTCTTCCAAGGATTGAATTGCCGCACTTACTGCCGGCTGAGTTAAGTACAGAGATTCGGCGGCACGGGTGAAGTGCAAGTGCTCGGCCACTGCTAAAAAGATCTGCAAGCGATCGAGGGTCATTCCAGACATTGATATTAGTGAAGACTTCTGAATTGTGGAGGATGGGAGTCAATCTTGATTCCATCAATTTTATTGATGGTTTTAAGAAGAAACAACATTTGCTCTAATGAAGCAAACTCTCTAATCTCTAGTTAATTCATCCGATGTGTTCCAGAACACTTGACTGTTCATCATCGGTGTGAAAAGTGGAATCGATCGCAAACCAAGAGCAATCTCGCTTGTTTCTTTTAGACCAGCTACAGCCTAAAACTGACAAGCCAATTTGCATCTTGTCCTCGCTGAGGGATCACATGACTACAGAATTAGCCGTAAACCGCAGTGCCCATGGACTCAAGGCAGAATGCCTGCCATTCGGTGAAGTACTCGGTCAATCGATTGCCGTTATTGCGCCCATTACAACGCCGGCTGCCAATTTAGGATTAGTGTTTGCCCTGTCTGGCAACGGCACTTGCTTGAGTTTTCTCCTAGGAACCGTTGGTCTAATTTTTGTCAGCATTAACATCAACCAATTTGCCCGCCGATCCGCATCACCAGGATCGCTCTACACCTATATTTCAAAGGGGTTAGGTCACACGGCTGGTGTGGTTTGTGGTTGGAGTTTGCTGTTGGGCTATCTCTTTACTGGGATGGCGGTTCTGTGTGGATTCGCCAACTTTGGCCAGATTTTTCTAGCGGATTTGGGTATCCACGCACATATCCTGACCCTATTAGCGCTGGGAACGGTTTTAGCCTGGTATGCCGCTTACAAGGACATTGAGCTATCTGCTCGGGCCTTGTTAATTCTAGAAGGCGTATCCATGCTATTTATTCTCCTTTTAGGAGGAATTGTTTGGGCAAAAACAGGTTTTGCCCTTGATATCAACCAATTCACCTTGGTCGGTGCAACCCCCAGTGGTGTTGCCATGGGATTAGTGTTAGTGGTCTTTGGGTTTTCTGGGTTTGAAAGTGCCACAACCCTGGGTGACGAAGCTCAAAAACCGCTGTCTAGTATTCCGAAGGCTGTCTTGGGAAGCACCATTTTATCGGGCTTGTTTTTCCTGGTGATGGGCTACATTAGCGTCGCAGGATTTAGCCATGCAGGTGGTAATTTGGCTGCCCATGAAGAACCCCTGAGCTTTTTGGCAGATTGGGCTGGCGTTGGGTTCCTGGGTCGTGCGATCGGGGTTTGTGCTTTAGCGAGTTTCTTTGCCTGTGTCTTAGGAAGTATTAACCCCGCTGCACGCATCTTTTTCACCATGGCTCGCCACGGGTTATTTCATGCATCCTTGGGCGAATCCCACGATACGAATAGCACGCCCCATGTGGCGGTTTCCTTGGCTTCTCTGGTGTTATTTCTAGTGCCTGCTTCCATGACGATTATGGGACTCAAGCCATTTGAGAGCATGGCCTACTTGGGAACCATGTGTACTTACGGGTTTTTGATGACCTATATCTTGGTCTCGATCGCCGCACCGGTTTATCTGCATCGTCTTGGCAAATTAAAGCCCCTGGATGCTGTGATGGGCGTGCTTGGAGCAGCCTTCATGGTGTTACCAATCCTGGGCATGGTTGGTGTACCCGGTAGTGATTGGTTCCCGATCCCCGCTGCTCCCTACGATGCGTTTCCTAAGCTGTTTTTGTTGTACTTATCCTTGGGATGTGGTTGGTTCTTTTGGCAGCGTGCTCGCTCTCCCAAAATGATCAGAAACATGCAGCGATCGCTCGAAGCCATTTATGTGCGATTTGAGGAACCCGAAGAAGTTTAAGGATTCCCACTGATCACCCTATTGGACTGTTAGCCCGTTGCTATGAACCCTTTACTGACTGCTATTCCGACGAGCATTGCTGCATTTGCTGCGACGAACATTGATGATATTGCAGTGCTGATGTTGCTCTTTTCGCAGGTCAATTCCACCTTTCGTCGCCATCATGTTGTCGCTGGTCAATATTTGGGGTTTTCTGCCCTGGTGGCTGCTAGTTTATTGGGCTTCTTTGGCGGGATGGTGTTGCCCCACCATTGGCTAGGTTTACTCGGATTGATTCCGATCAGCATGGGCCTCAGTCGATTGTTTGATCGAGGTGATGATCAATCGGATGATGAAGTGATCGTCAATTGGGCTGATGATGGGGAGCCATCCCATTGGTTGAAGGCGATCGGCCCCCAGAGCCTGAGTGTGGCGGCCATTACCATTGCAAACGGCAGCGATAATGTCGGAATCTATACCCCTTTATTTGCGCGCAGTTCGATCGCAGAATTAGCCATTACTATTGGGGTGTTTCTATCCCTGGTGGCCGTTTGGTGTTACATTGCCGATCGCCTCACGCGCCAAGCACAAATTGCTGACTGGTTAGCCCAAAAAGGCCAAAGCATCGTACCGTTAGTCTTGATTGGCTTAGGGGTTTACATCATTCTCGATAGCGGTGCGATGAGTCCATGGTTGCTGGCGGCAAGCTGCACCTGTTTAGTGGGGCTAACCTGGCGACCCCAACGCCTAGCGGACGTTCCAAAGCAGGGCGAATGAGGGTGAATTATTGGTCGTTGTCCTGCCCTAAATCTCATGATCGATCATCATTCAATTATCGAACTTGCGACCGGTGCAGTCGTGGCAGGAACCAGCTCCTTTATTGCCACCAATATTGACGATGTTGTGGTGTTGATGGTGCTCTTTGCGCGCCCGAATCGCGAATTGCGCGATCGCCAAATCATCATCGGGCGCTACCTAGGGTTTGGAGCGATTATTCTGACCAGCTTGCTGGGATTCTGGGGCGGTTTGTTGTTGCCCAAATGGGCGATCGGGTTATTGGGATTTGTCCCGATTGCCATCGGAATTTCGCAACTCCGCGATCGATCCTCCGCCGAAACCGACCAAACCGATGCCCGTTCAACGGTCGATCGATGGATTCAAGCTCCTGTGGCCCAGTACCCACGGGGTAGGCGATCGAAACGATGGATTCCTTGGTTTTCGCCCCAAGCAATCCAGGTGGCCGCCATCACCATTGCCTGCGGCGCTGACAATATTGGCATCTACGTGCCACTCTTTGCCGCCTGCAATTGGCTCGAACTGAGTATCATTTTGGCGGTGTTTTTTGTGGGGGTTGGGTTGCTCTGTTGGCTAGCCCGTCGCTTCAGTCGCCAGCGGGCGATCGCGCAATGGATTAGCCAGTTTGGGCACAAGATTGCCCCTTGGGTTTTGATTATTTTGGGAGTCTGGATTCTTTGGGAGAGTGAAATTTTTCATTTCATCATCTCTTAACCTCAAAGCCTTGGCAAAATTCATCACCTTTGCTAGAGTTTTTGAGTCATCCAATCCTTGAATGTCAATCGATTCAATCAACCTCGAAGCAACAATACGAGTCATAAATTGCCAGCACTTGCCAATTGAGTGTCTAGCCAATTGCTCGGTTGATCTTCGATTGATTACTCAAGGATTTGATCACTGCCAATGTCCTAGATCAAGTGGTGGTGGTTGACCTTTCTGCAATTGTCATCGACTACACTCTATGAAGGGTCACGAGACAAGCATGATCGCCCCAAGTTATCGAAGCCACTTCTTGTTTTGATCGTTGATTGATGATTGATCGCCAAATCAACAGTGGGGAATCTATGAAGTACGTATTTCAGTTGGTTGAAGTAGGGTATCCGAGTGGATAACGGCTGAGTGAATCGCTTCAGCCCAGCACGCTTCAATCATCACCATTGCTGATTGCTGGCGGAACCCTTTCAGAATTTTGTAGACGGTTGTTTTGGCAGGAGAAATTGGAATCGTGAAACTAACGCAACGCTTCTCGGATTTTGGGTCACGGATTGGGGTACAACTCCAGCGCATGGGTTCCCTTGTGACCATTGGGGTTTGCTTCGCCATTCTGGTGTTGAATTTGTTGATTGCCCCACCCGCGCTCGCCGATCGCCCCCTGAGCAAAAATCCCGACTACATTACGGCTAGCAAATCGTTAACCCAACTGATTGCCGATCGCCAGGCAAAACAGGATGCGGGCGAGGCAATTCCCGAAACCCTAGAAGCCCAAATTGAACAACTAACCGCCCAAGCCTTCGCGCTCGAATCGGGATCCACCTGGGGCCAGTGCGAAAATGCTAGTGCTCAAGTCTTGGGTGTGTATGGCCCTGAACCCGACGATGCGAAGAACTATCGTTACGAAACGGGTTTATACTTCCTGGCAAATGGTGAAACCACGGCGATCGAGTGGGATTGCGCCGGCATTTTGGTTCCCAAGGGAACGAAGGTGCTGGCCAACTTAGCCGATGGAAGCAGCCAAGAATTCGTCGGTCTAACGGCCCTGAAAGTCGCCGATGGAACGCGCGTCACCGTCGGTCGCGATGCCGAAACCGGCGCACTGACCCTGAGCACGGCTCCGACGGAGGAAGTGGATAGCGCCAAGGCGAATTGGCCGCTGCCGAGCCTGTCGCAGGCGGCAATCGATCGGCGACCGCTCGATGCTCCTACCCTGACCACGGGCGACTAGGGGGGACGCGCCTCGATGACCAAGGCATTACATGAGGATTTAGGTGAGTGCATGGGTCAAACTGGAGAGAAACGACCCATGGTGCGGGGCCGCCAACACAGCCCGCAGCGCCCCCCAACCGACCGCCGCTACTGGGCGATGCTCGGAGCCGCAATTCTCCATTTGGTCTGCGTTCTCATCCTGGTGGCCAGCACTCAGACAGGGTTGCCGACTTGGGAAGTCAATGGTTTGCAAGGGCTGCACCGGTGGGCTAAACCATCCCTAGATCAACTGGCGTGGATGATCACCGGTTGGGGGACGCACTGGGGAACCTTGCCCCTGTTTACGATCGGGGTGTTGTTTCTTGCGGGGCAACGCCAATGGCGCAAACTGGCCTATTGGGTCGGGGCGATCGGCGGCACAGCGGTGGCCGCCGCCCTGCTGAAGCTGTTGTGGCATCGCGATCGCCCCGACCTGTGGCCCTCGGTGCTGCCGCCCGATCGCTACCCCACCGACTGGTCATTTCCCAGCGGCCACGCCGCCGCTAGCCTCTCGCTGGTGGCGACCCTTTGGATCCTAAATGGGCAATCTCGCCGACCCGATCGCTGGCGTTGGCCGATCGCCCTCCTCGGGGGCGGCTTCGTGCTAGTGATCGCCTGGACACGACTCTATCTAGGTGTTCACTTTGTGACTGACATTCTAGGGGGGTGGTCAATAGCTCTATTATGTGCCATTGGGCTTTCAATCCCCTTGTTTCCCAAAGGTCAAAACACCGATCCACACAGCAACCATGAGGATTCGGCCGGGTGAATATATTTGAATTCTCACTCTTGGTTTGGGCGGGTTCCTTTGCGGCCGGTTTCTTGGGAGCCTTGACGGGCCTCGGGGGCGGGGTGGTGATCGTGCCGCTGCTCACGTCGGTTTTTGGGGTGGATATTCGCTACGCGATCGGGGCCTCCCTGATCTCTGTGATCGCCACCTCCGCCGGTTCTGCCGCCACCTACATCCGATCGGGGTTTGCGAACTTGCGCCTGGGGATGTTTCTGGAAGTGGCGACCACCCTGGGATCCTTTGTGGGAGCCACCTTAGCCACCGTCGTGCCCGTCAAGGCCCTGACGGTGGTTTTGGGATCGGTGCTGCTCTATTCCGCATTTCTAGCCCAGCAGCCCTCGGTAGAAGATGTGGAGTTTACGGAACCGGGTTCCCTGGCCGAGCGGCTGCAACTCGATAACTGCTATCCCGCCCCTAATGGCGAAGGCACGATCGCCTATACGGTGCGATCGGTGCCGACGGGCTTCAGTTTGATGGCCGTTGCCGGTCTCCTGTCGGGGCTGCTGGGGATCGGCTCCGGCTCCCTAAAGGTTTTGGCCATGGATCGGGTGATGGGCCTGCCGTTCAAGGTGTCCACCACCACGAGCAACTTCACGATCGGGGTGACGGCGGCCATGTCGGCGGGCGTGTACCTCTCGCGTGGGTATGTGGATCCGGGCCTGTCCATGCCGGTGATGCTGGGGGTGTTGATGGGCGCGATGGCGGGAGCGCGGGTCTTGATTGGTGCAAAACCCGAATGGCTACGCTGGCTCTTTTCACTCGTGTTGGTAGCGTTGGCCCTCAAGATGATCTACAACGGATTGATGGTGTAGGCACGTCGTCTCGATCGGCTCTGCTGTCCAGATATTGCTGTTTGATCGGTTTCCCCTAAAGGTTTTGTTTCTAAATCTAAATTGTTGTTATTTTGACCCATCCTCGTTGGCAAAACGTAGGACTTCTCAGAGATGTATGGAGAGTACCAATGAACGAAACCAAGTCTGCGAATCAGGTGGCAAATCAGGTGATTGCATTAGCACCAACGGCCGATCAACTGCCCCCATTGCATGAGTCTCCCGCTAGTCTAAACGATCGAAAAGCCGCCGATCGCAGCCTTGAGTTAGCCGTTAGCTATGTGTTGCTTTGGGGCATGGTGATCGCCAGCGCGATCGTGCTCGGCGGCGGATTAATCTACATCATTCGCCACGGTGCAGAACCGGCTAGTTTTCGGGTTTTTGTGGGCGAACCGCGCGAACTTTGCTCACCCCTGGGCGCAGTGCAAGCGGCGATCGCCGGGCGTGGCCGCGGTTGGATTCAAGTGGGCATTATGTTGCTCGTCGTGACTCCGATCGCCCGAGTTGCCCTATCGTGGATCACCTTTTTGCGCCGCCAAGATTGGCTTTATTTCACCATTACCTCGATCGTCTTCGGTGGGCTAATTTATAGCTTTGCCGGCGCTTATTTTAGCTAGCATCTCTGCACTAAAATTTAGACTCAATAGAAAATAACTGCCCGAATTACAGTTGAGTTCGGGCAGTTATTTTGATGTTGGATCGTCATCAACCTAGGTGGCTAGGGGAAAAACTCGAACCGATTTCGGACGGGCGTAGACCTGTTGCTTCCGTTCAATTTGTAGCTGTTGGTAGCGATCGCGGTTCACCGAAGCCGTCAAGGAAGGGCCATCATGCAGTTGTAGTTGCACATGCACTTCCCAGCCCAAATGCATCACCCGATCGACCGTGGCTGGCAACGCATTGTCATCCGGTGACGTAATAATTTCAACATCGTGGGGACGCAAAAACAATCGCCAATCATCGTGATCGTTCCACGTGCGATCGCCGGCCCATTTCGCCACCGATCCCGGAAAGATTGATAACACATTCACCGGCCCAATAAAACTCATCACAAAGGACGACGCAGGATTGTCATAAATCTCCGCTGGCGTGCCCACTTGTTCGATCTTTCCGCGATTCATCACCACCACTTGGTCGGCGACCTCCATCGCTTCCTCTTGATCGTGGGTGACAAAAACAGTTGTGACATTCACATCCTTATGGAGCCGATGTAGCCACGATCGCAGCTCCTTGCGAACTTTTGCATCCAGCGCCCCAAAGGGTTCATCGAGCAACAAAATCTGCGGCTGCACCGACAAAGCGCGCGCCAAAGCAACCCGTTGGCGCTGACCACCCGATAGTTGGGATGGATAGCGATTGCCATAGCCCGCCAACTGAATCAAATCCAAAAGACGATCGACCCGATCGTTAATTTCCGGCACAGGAGTCTTGCGTAATTCCAACGGAAAAGCAATATTTTGGCGAACGGTCATGTGCTTAAACAGCGCATAGTGCTGAAACACAAACCCAATATTCCGCTCTTGAACCGTCTGATGGGTGGCATCGCGCCCAATCAGAGAAATCGTGCCCGAGTCGGGCAATTCTAAACCCGCAATAATTCGTAAAAGTGTTGACTTTCCCGATCCCGACGGCCCCAGTAAAGCCACCAAGGATCCAGATTCAATGGTCAATGAAACATCATCGACCGCCCGAAAGTCGCCATAGTGCTTGGCCACATGACTAACAGCAATCCCCATCCCTGATTACTCCAGCTTCGTGTTAACTACGGTTTATTGATCGGAATACAGTAAATTTATAACCCATTAAGGTGATCCATAACCTAGAAAAAATTCCTGATTCTTGGTTGAAACCACGATCGGCCGCCAAACCTCCCCGACGACTTAGCCCATCAGCGTAGGTAAGACGATGGCAATCAGGCTTTGGCGGAGCATCGCCGCATGACAAAAATTCCTTGAGGCTGCTTAACTTGAGATGCGCTTAATTAACTGTCACCCCATTGAACCTCTTCATAAATCATGGCCAATGTGTCTGAAAACCCCAAACTTTGTAGTTCAAATGACATTTCCAACAGTGCGCGCTGTTGCTCATCTGGGGTTAGGGTGTTGGGATCAAACTCGATCGCCCCGTATCGGGTGAATTCCCAGAAATTCGGGGCAGCACCATCGGGTCGATAGTAGCGATCGAGGGCCGGGCGATCGCTGCTAATCAACACATATTCCTTGAGGGATTCCATCCGGGCGTATTGCTGAAACTTTTGGTCGCGATCGAACTCGGCGGTTCCGGGCGACAACACTTCCGCAATCAAGCAGGGATATTGGATTGCTTGGCGCGATCGCAAGTCCCGAGGATCGCAACTCACCACCAAATCGGGATAGAAATAGGGCCCTTTTTTGGAAACATAAACCTGCACTTCGCTGATGAACACTCGGCAGGATGTACCCCGGAGGTGACGCTTGAGCGCAATGACAAAATTTCCAGCGATCGTGTTGTGATCCAGGGTGCTATCAGCTCGGGCATAGACTCGACCGTTCAGGTATTCATGCCGCCATGGTTGTTGTGCTTCCCAAGCAAGAAACTCTGCGGGAGAACGATAGCGGGAATCCATTGCATCAACCATGGCCGGACTGCCACACAGGGTCGTTGGAAAGACTCAAAAATCCCCACAATTTTCGGTAGGGGCAGGTTTCAAACCTGCCCCTACGACAACGACAACTGCTGTAAACCCAGTCTAGCGATCGCCCTTCGGCAATGCTTCGCCCCGCATGGCGCGATCGAGCAGTTCGATCGGGTGCAACACCGGTACATTTTTGTCTTGCAAACCCAGGTGTTTTTGGATTTGCAACGAACAGCCCGGATTCGGTGAGGCGATCGCGTCGGCCCCCGTATTGGTCAGGTTTTGCACCTTCATTTCGCCCAGCTCGTCGGCAATTTCCGGTTGCAGCAGGTTGTAGATCCCGGCGCTGCCGCAGCAGAGTTGCGAATCGATCGGCTCGCGCAGGGTCACGCCCGGAATTTGCCGCAACAGGTCGCGCGGGGGGGCGCTGATTTTTTGGCCGTGCAACAGGTGGCAAGCGTCGTGGTAGACCAGCGTCACCGGTTCCGGGGCGATCGGCTGGAGCGGCGCAATCCAACCCACTTCCGCAAAAAATTCGTGGATGTCGCGCACTTTTTCCACAAAAGCAACGGCCCGATCGCGGTATTCCGGATCGTCTTGCAGCATGTGGCCGTATTCCTTGAGCGTGTGCCCACAACCGGCGGCGTTGATGATGATGTAGTCCACGTTGGTGTCGGCGAAGGCATCGATCATCTGGCGGGCGATCGCCTGGGCCTGGTCGGTTTGGCCCTGGTGGGACGGCAGGGCGGCGCAACACCCTTGGCTGGGCGGAATCACCACCTCGCAGCCGTTGGCCGTCAGGGCGCGCATGGTGGCGGCATTCACCCCGCTAAACAAGGTGCGCTGGACACAGCCCAAAATCGCGCCAACCCGATAGCGCTGGGGGCCTTGGGCGGGAATGATTTCGGGAAATTCGGTGTTCAGATTTTCCCAGGCCAGACGCGGCAAAATTTCTTCCATGGCCGCCAGGTTGGGCAGCCATTTTTTGAGCAGGCCGGTCGATCGCACCAGGGATTGCAAGCCCGATTGCTGATAGAGCAACAGGAACGGCATCATCACTTTCAGCCGATCGGGATAGGGAAACAGTTGAAAAATCAGCGTCCGCAGGGCCTGTTCCGGCAGCGATCGGGGCACGTTGCGCTCCACTTGCGGCCGGGTGGCGCTGATCAGTTGGTCATATTTCACCCCCGAGGGGCAGGTGGTGACGCAGGCCAGGCAACCAAGGCAGGTGTCGAAATGCTGGGCGGTGGTGCGATCGAGCTGGGCGGTTCCTTCGTTGATCGCGTCCATCAGATAGATGCGGCCGCGGGGCGAGTCGGTTTCCTTGCCCAATACGCGGTAGCTGGGGCAGGTCGAAAGGCAAAACCCGCAATGGACGCAGGAATCGATCAGCTTGGGGTTTGGCGGCGAGTCGGGGTCAAAGCCCGATCGCTCACCGGTTGCCAGTTCACCCAAGTGGGGGTTCTGGGCCAGGAAGTTGCTCTCTTTGGCGGGAATCGGGCGATCGCTCGTTTGCATGGGTCGGTGGGGTGAAACCAATAGTCGATGGCAATTCGTAGGAGCGCACCGCCGTGCGCCCTCCGTAACCGGTTGCTAAACCACGAATCGGCCAGGATTCAGGAGCTGGTGCGGATCGAACTGTTGTTTTATTTTGCCCATCAGCGGCAGCGCCGGGCCGCGATAGCCCCATCGGTCTAGCTGATGGGTCAGTTCAGCGGGCGCATTCAAGAGGGTGAGAAATCCTTGGTGGGCTTCGCAGGTGGCGCGGAGGGCCCGGAGGCGGGGGGAGGTTTTGAGCCAGTTGCCCTCGATCGCTCCGAGGCTGGCGCAACCGAGGCCGCTGCTGGCGTGGAGTTGGATGGCGCGATCGGGAAAATAGGCCAAGCGATCGAGTACTTCAGCGGCGGCCGTGGGCAGCGCGCCAAATTTCACTGTCAGGGGCCGATCGGGTGTGGCGGCGGTGCTGTGCGATCGGCCCGTTTGCCAAAAGTCCTGGTCGGCGCGATCGGCCAGCACCGTTGATCGCAGGCCCAACTGCTCCGCCAGGGCGATCGTCCGGCGCACCTGTTCCGCCACGCTGGGGGCGACGCTGCCAAAGCGCACGGCCAGCCCCGTTTGGCCAGCGGGAATCGCCGAAAAGCCCGCCCCTTCGACCCAATCCAGGGCGATCGGCGTGAGGGTGGAACTCCGCAGCCCCTGGGCCGCTTGGGCCAGCAGCGGCCGATCGCCCCAAATCAGCACCGTCTGGATTTGTTCTGGAATTGGGTAGGTGCGGAAGGTCAGCGTCGCCAGCAGCCCCAGCGTGCCAAAGGAGCCGGTGAACAGCTTCATCAGGTCATAGCCCGCCACGTTTTTGACCACGCGCCCGCCGGCCTTGGCGAGCTGGCCATCCCAACGGACGATCGAAATCCCTAGCAATAAATCCCGAATCCCGCCGTAGCGCTGGCGCAGGGAACCCGCATCGGCCGTGGCCACAATTCCACCGAGGGTCGCTTCATCCGCAACGGCCGGGTCGATCGGCAGCCATTGGCCCGAGGGTTCCAGCGTGGCCTGCAATTCCCGCAAGGTCATCCCCGCTTCGACCGTGACGACTAAATCCGCTTCGTCATACATCACCAACCGATCGAGCCGGCCCAACCCCACGGGCAACACCGGCCCCTTGGGTGGATGGCCCCAGCTCAATTTGCTGCCACTGCCGAAGGGGGCGATCGGCTGGCGGCGATCGGCGCAGGCGGCCACAACCTGCGCCAGTTGGTCGATCGAGTCGGGCAAGGCCACAGGCCGATCGGGGGCGATCGCGGTTAACCGATCACGCAAGGGGCGATCGAGCTGCTCCCATGCCACCGCATCGGCGGGCAACCATGGGTCGAATTGGCTTAACAGAGCATCCGCACTCATCACGGGGGCAACCTCAAGGCAACCAGCCAGGAAATAGGGTCTTGATAGAGTCTTAATTGGGTCTTAAAAACCAGGAAAAATCGCTGAAAATCGTTGACTATGGCAGAGACAGCCCCGGCGAATCAACCGATCATCGCCAGCGCTGGATTGATCGCCTGCCAAGGGCGGTAATCCCATCTTTGTGGACGGTGGGCGCGCCTCCCGATCCCCGAAAACGCTGACTAGACTGGGAAGCAAGTTCCCGAATAATCATAAGGACATTTGCCCATGAATGCGCCGTCTAAAGCCGGTCGTTGGGTGGCTGGGATTTTGCTGACCCTAGTGCTGATTGTGGGAGGCTGCGTTGCGGCCAATTCCCCCAGCAGCAACACGGGGCAGTCACCCAAGCCCACCCCCACAACGATTGTGGATCGCAAGGATCGATCGCCCAAACCCGCGCCGAGCGTCAACTCGTCGCCGATTAATCAGAAGTCTGTTAGCGGAGCGAAGCTCAACAAGTTTTTCCCGTCGGCCAGCAGTGGTTATAACATCGTTTTTCAACAAGAAAAGAAAGGCTTTGCGGAAGCAAAGTTGAAAAAGTCTGGTCAAGACTTGGCCATGCTGTCGATTAATGATGTGGCCAATAGTCCTAGCGCCGTTGCCAAGTTCAAAAACAGCAGTGACGAGATCGACGGCTATCCGTCGGTTGAGGTTGGGAAAAATCAAACCTCTGTGTTGGTGGGCGATCGCTATCAAGTGAAAGCGCGATCGCTAGCCGATGACTTCAGCCCGAGCGATCGGGAAGATTGGATTGAGAAATTCAACCTTTCGGGTCTATCTCGTCTGAAATAGTCCACGGTTATCAAGGCAATACCCCTCGATTTCGGTTGAGGGATTCATGATCCATGATCTCCATGATCATGGATGCAGTTGATCTAGTTGATTTAATTGATTTGAAGCTTAGGAGCAACATCCATGGGTAAATCGATTGTGCAATTGGTTGATGAGCTGCCTACTAGCGGCATGACCATTTCGGTTCTAAATGCGCTCGATTTTGTGATGCCCGGGGAATGGAATAATTTGGTTGGATTCGATCGCACTATCAAGGTCGTGACGGGCGAAAGCGATGCAGATTTGGTATCGCAAGTGAAAGACCGGGCGATCGAGCTATACAACGACGAAGGCGAAGGGTATCAACGCGCCATCTGGCTCTATCAAACAATGGACACAGCGGCCAGGGCCTTGGGCACCGCTGCAATGGCCAACAAAGTTGGCCAAGACATTTCGTTCTTGGGATTTTTGCAAAACCTGACCCCCAAACCCGAAAAGGCCCAGTCGATCGACCTGGGCATGAAAGTTGTGGTGGAAGTGCTGGGATTCTGTCAGATCAATGGCATTCCTGGCGACAGCATCGGCGACTTTTTAGCCTCTTTGGCTGACTATGGCAGCGAGTCGAAAATGCGGATGGCGGCTCTGGTTTGCCTCGATGGACTTGTTCCATTGGGCCCGAATTTCATCAAAGCAGCGGGGGATTGGATTAACAGTGCTACCCAGTCCAGCCTCGAAGAAAATGAAGCTTTCCGGAATATTCAAAAGATGATTCCTGGAAGCGACAAAGCGGCTTTTGTGGGTGAAGCCTTTAATTCTGTCACCGGTTGGATGGGAGGTTTTGTGAGTAGCCACGGGCTGAGTCCTCAATCCGTAACTCAGCATTTGCAAGGGTTTATCGACATCGCTGACGATAAGCTTGACTACGTGGGTGCATTCTTGGATATGAGCACCAACTATTACTATCACACGGGCGTTCAGACGGTGGCGAAGCGGTTGATCGATCGCGCCTATGCTGAAATCTAGAGCTGAATTCTAGACGCGATCAACAGCTCTGAATTGTTGTGGACGGCCACAGCTCAATACGATGTTTTCATGGGGCGCAAAATTTAGCGACTGCGCCCCTTTTGTAATGCCTGAAAAACCAAGGTGATCGATTAGTAATTGACCCTTGATTGACAATTGTAGCGATCGCTTTGCGATCGCGTGATCAATCCTAGTCCGTAGACCGTTCCTGAACGTTTCGCATAATTCGTGAGAGTTCCGTTTTTTCATCCACACTGACCCGCGACGGCGAACCACTAATAATTTGTTCGTAGTTGCGGAACGAGTCCCGAATTTCGGGGCCATTGCGACTGATGGTGTACTCACGAATACCTTTGTCGTGCTCGGATCCGCGCATTTTGAAGACGTTGATTGCTCGACACATTTCGCCGCGAATTTCAACGTATTGCAGCATCAAAATTGTGTCTGTAATCGTTGAAATATGCGAATCCGTAATTGCATGGGATCCCATAAACTGATCGGTGGTGTTTGTAAAGAAGCCGGTGATTTCTTCTTGCTTGGCAAACCCGGTCACACCGATCACAAACTGCCGGAAGGCATTGTTACTGACACCCCGGGCGAGGGCAGAAAGCGAATCGATCGCAATTCGGGATGGCTTAAACTCAGCAATCTCAGACTTGATAATTTGGAGATGATCTTCGAGACCCGCCGACTCGGGATAGGCGCAGAGAATTTTTAGCAATCCGCGACTTTCTAGGTCTTCAAAATCAATGCCCCAGGAATAGGCATTTCGAGATAGCTGTGCGCGGGATTCTTCGTAGGCAAACAAAATCGCCCGATCGCCATTTCTGCAAGCATCTTCAATGAATTTGCTGACCAATAAGGTTTTGCCGGTGCCCGTAGCTCCTGTGGCCAAAATAATCGAATCCTTGAAGAATCCACCCCCACACATGGAGTCGAGAGTCAGCACACCCGACGACACCCGCGCGTTCGAGGATCGCTGAGTCAAACGCATTGCACCGAGGGGGAAAATGCTAATGCCTTGATTGGTAATTGTGAAGGGATATTCACCCTTCATGTGGGTTGTGCCGCGTAATTTGAGAATTTCAATGGTTCGGCGGCGACGTTCCCCTTCCAAAACGTTGCGCACAATCGCCACATTATCGGAGACAAATTCTTCAACCCCAAAGCGAGCAACGGGGCCATATTCGCGCTCCCGTTCGGTGGTCATGATCGTTGTGACACCTACCTGTTTGAGACGCGCGACCAGCCGAAAGATTTCGCGCCGCACAACGGATGCGGCATCATATTGTTGAAAAACGGCCGTAATGGAGTCGATCGAAACCCGTTTCGCCTTATATTTACGAATTGCGTATTGAATCCGTTCAATCAGGGCTGATAAATCAAAGTTTCCAACAATATCTTGACCTTCTGGATCGGGAGAAGCATCGAGAATAAAGAGCTTTCCGGAATCCACTAGGTGTTGCAAATCCCAGCCAAAGCTGCCTGCATTTTTAATAATGTCTGCGGGTGATTCTTCAAAGGTGACGAAGATCCCGGGTTCATCAAAATACACAATTCCATGATAGAGAAATTGCGTTGCTATTAGGGTTTTTCCGGTACCGGACGTTCCACTAACGAGCGTTGCGCGGCCGACGGGTAGCCCACCATGGCTAATATCGTCGAAGCCTTCAATCATTGTCCGAATTTTTTGAACACCAGTCATAGTATGTCTGCTTATATCCGTTTCCTGAGAAGTCAACGCTGGTAAGGAGTCGATCGGACTGGTATCTGGTCTAACCTCAAAACGCTTGGCATCTGCAATCGACGTTCATTGCGATCTACCCCAGATGCGCTGTCGATCAATCCTAATTTTTAGGGCGATCGCTCACCGGTCTCCGCGCTATCTTACCGTTAGTGGCTAAGGCCCTACTGATTTTAGTATTCAGCCTCATCATCCGCCAGCTCTTCATAGAGTAAATCGAGACCAATCAACACTCGCTCGCGATCGGACAAATCGCCAATAATTTTCCGCACCGGTGGCGGCAAAATTTTGGCCAACGTTGGGGTTGCCAGAATCTTATCCTCTTCCGCAAGTTGAGGATTCTTGAGAACATCAATGACTTTCAGGGCATAAACCCCTTGAAACTCTTCTTCGAGAATGTTCTTCAGTGTTTTCAGCGCTCGAACTGAATGAGGCGTGTTGCCTGCTACGTAGAGCTTGAGAACGTAAGTTTTTTTGAGAGGACTCATGGAATTTACAACAGCGAGTTGTGTTTGAAAAGTTCACTCTATGAACCGGTAAAACCGCGAAGCCGATCCAACGAATTATTGCATTAATGATGGTTGATAGACGTTAGTTAGAAGCATCTCTGACGACGATTAAAATACATCAATATTTGTTTTTTGTGTAGTGCTTAAAAGTTGATATCTTCCGATCATTGAGATCTATACAAAATTCTCCTCGGAGTTTTGTTAATGATTTCAACGACCCATAATTGGCTGAGTCTCTTTTGAATTCGTGTTTAGCTGAAATGATCCCTAGATGCTAGGTTCCAAATTCAAGCAAATCGTCATCACTAGATGTGTTTGTTGCTGCTAGGAATACCGTTTTGGCATCAGCAACTATTCATCGACAATTGTTGTTCTATTGACTGCCACGATCAGTTAATGAATAATCGATGTTTGTACCTGCCATGATCCGGTTCCAAACAGTCTAGCCTGCTTGCTGCATTGCAATCAAAAAAAGATTGTTAAGCTTCTTCAGTCTTTCTGGGGCATTGTGTTGACTCGATCGAGCGTTTGTAATTAACCCTTGATCATGTACTGACAAGCGATCGCCCTATTTCCCAAAAGCTATATTTCCCGAAAGCTATATTTCCCAAAAGCTATCCAAAATACAGCCTGTTTGGGTTGGGTACGATCGACCGAGCTGCACTAGTGAATTGGGTCAATCGCTACTCACGCGGGATCGATCGGCGATACATCTCGCACAGGTGGGCAATAATATCAATCAAGGTCAAACGGTAGTCTAACAAGATTTCTTCGCTGCGTCCTTCCAGCTTGAGTTGGGTTGCCAAGGCATCCATCAATTCCATGTGAATTTCGACAACTTGCGCCACAGCCATGTCTGAAAAGAAGGCCTGCTCCACAAATCGATCGACTCTGGTATTCAGCGTTCCATCTTCCGCAAAATATGCAAGAACAATTTCGCGATATTCACTCCTCAATTCTTGCAAGAGTGATTGTTTTTCCTCATGGGGTAGGTTCTTGAGGAAAAATCTGGGTTCACGCTTGTAATAAATGCCTAAATACCCCAGACGTTCTTTCAGCTTTTCGGCAAGACGGTTTTGCTGACTCATTAAACTCGCAGCATTCTCATCTGGACGAACTGTACCGGAACCGACAGTGCTAATGGCCGATCCCGTAGGACTGAGATACAAGAAATTGGCAATTGCCCGATCGATTGATCGGCGAAACGCTTCAGCTTCTTGATCGGATAGTACAACCTCTGCCGCATGAATAATCCACGGCTTCGGTGAGAGTTTCTGGGACTGATCGCACCAAATAACGGTTGGTAAGATGATTTTTGAGCCATTTAAGCGTTCAATAATTGACTCCAGCAGTGAGCCTTCTTGAATCACAATGCAATCAACTTCTTGTCGATCGGCTGGTCGATCGGCTGGTCGATCGGGTTGTCGATTTTCTGGTTGATCTTGATCTTGCTGTTGATTTTTCCGAATCGATTTCAAGAATTCTTCCGGATTTTCATAGCACCGGACTTGGTATCGATCGGTATCAAGAATTTTTGACAGAATTTGTGAACTTTCTGACGAGCTAACGAATGCGGAAATTTCCAAATAATAGCGCACGATGTTCTGAGCAGTAATTTAACAAAATGGATTTCTAATGGTTGAGGCTAGCAACCTGATCACGATGCGGTTTTGGTCAGGTTGTTAGTCGCCTAGCACACTTAAAACGCAAGTCTTATGATTTTTATTAATGGTTCCTCATTGTTATTGTTATTGAATGATAAACAACAATGATCACGATCCCGAACCCAAGGCACTCGCACCCAGGGCACTCGCACCCAAAGCACTCGATCGATACTTGATTAGGCTAATTATTCCCCTGAAAATTGGAAAACCTCGCGGCTGTGGAAACTGTCACTAGGGTAATACAGGATTTTGAATATGTTTAGAATTTCTTGAGATTTTCATCAATGACCGGGGTTGATCCTGGCGCTTGCTGTCCGTCGCTGCTAGCACAGAATTGCTCAACAAGTCTGCAAGTTTTATGAGTCCCGATCGCCGGGAAAGATTCCTGGCTAGACGAGTCATTTCAGTCTATCCCTATCCCGATGCTGACAGGATTCGACTTCAATGACGGTTTCGGGTGGCTGCTACGGTCACGCACGCAGTCCCCATCTAGTATGACTTTTGCGAACCCTATTTTCGACTAGTCGCGACGAATTGACCGATGGAGTGTGGTTGGCTTCGGTTCAGGGGCCATTTGCGGCCGTGGGCAACGTGCTACGGGGGACTGTCGTCTTGACCTAGCCCGTGGTGATTCCCATCATATTGGCCAACAGTTGTGATGGCCAATGTTATGACCATCAATCAGTCCATTAATCAGGCGGCGGCATCCCGGGCGAATTTCCGACGCTTGGCTCCCAGGATCAGTCATGGCCGCGGGCGATCGACCCGGGCTGCCTGCCTTAGTCCCTATGGGGATCCGACATTCTGTCGATGAGATGGATTTTTGTAAACTTTCTTAAATCTACCCAGCAGCCAACCGTAGGATAATTGAATCAATTTGCGTGTCATAATCGGCGCTCATTGCGCTGGTCGCGAGTGGTTGAGTCTGCTGGAGTAACCCGTTTGACCCAGCCACTCAGTTTTCGATCAAGTTTCGATCAATTCGACAAAAACTGATTTCAAGACCTAAGTAGGGACTCGGAAGACTATGGAAGCACTGACGGATGCACTCGGCAGTATTAACTGGCTGGTGATCGGGCAACTGACCACGTTGGCACTCCTGGTGGTTGCCGGCCCGCTGATCGTGTTTATTTTGGCGTTTCGGGGTGGCGACCTGTAAAGGGGCTTAAGCATCCAGACTGAGCAGTGGAGCGGTTGGTCTCCGTTGTTCTTGGTTGATTTCCCCCATATTGTCTGTTGACAGATTGTCTGTTGATTTTTGATCGATCAGTGTTGATCAATCGGAGTTGATCGATCGGTGTTGATTGATCGGCCATGGTTGCTCCGGCTGCTTGGCCCGTTGACCTCACTCAAAACAATGCCATAGGGAATTTGAGACAGAAGCCAGATATTTGGCTTCTGTTTTTTGTTGGCTATTTTTGCCGTTTTTGCTGTGGAGCTAGGTTTTGGTGGTCTGGGTTTCGATCACTGCTGGATCATGCAGTTTGACCAAAGGCTGGCCTAGGGACTAGCCCAAGTCAATACCAGGTCAATACCAGGTCAATACCAGGTCAATACCAGGTCAATACCAGGTCAATACCAGGTCAGTGGCTTGTGATATTTGTACGATTAATGTACATTAATCAAATCCCAGGATAAATGCCTGATCTAGATGCCTGGTCTAGATGCCTGGGGTTGCTCTCTATCTCGTTGTCATTAAGCAGCACTCATAATCATGCGTCAGACTCTTGATTTAGACACGGTGCGGGTTTATTTGCAGGAAATTGGGCGAATTCCACTGTTGAGTGTTGATGAAGAACGCTCATTGGGAGCGGCGATCCGAGCCTGGCAAGGACTGCGCGATCGAGACCAGCCCCAGTCGGCGCGGGCGCGGGCGATCGTGCGGCGGGGTCGCCAGGCCAAGGCTCACCTGGTCACAGCGAATTTGCGGTTGGTCGTGTCGATCGCGAAGCACTACACCGGCCGGGGCCTAGACCTGTTGGACTTGATTCAGGAAGGCAGCTTGGGTCTCGATCGAGCCGCCGAAAAATTTGACGATCGCCTGGGCTACAAGTTCAGCACCTACGCCACATGGTGGATTCGGCAAGCGGTGACACGGGCCCTGGCCAACCAGAGCCGCACGATCCGACTGCCCATCCAGGTCAGCGATCGCCTGCGAAAGTTGCGAAAAACAACAGCACAACTCTATGGAGACTTGGGACAGCCGCCGAGCACTGAACAGTTGGCGGCGGCGATGAACCTCAGCGTGCCAGAGTTACAAACCTTTCTGGGCCAAGTTCGCGCGACCAAAAGTCTAGATGCGCCCCTGACGACCCATGCGGATGCGGATCATGCGATCGACCTGATTGCGGATCCCCAACAGGACATGGAGCAATGGCTAGCAGCGGAGGGCGATCGGATGGTGCTCGTTCGGTTGCTGGAGCAGCTCGATCGGCGCGAACGCTTAGTGGTGATGCGTCGCTATGGCTTAATTGACGGCGATACGCGGTTGACGGCGATCGGGGCTGACCTCAGCCTGACTCGGGAGCGCATCCGCCAAATTGAGCGCAGCGCCCTTGCCAAAATGCGCACCGCTGCGGCGGCCATGGTCTAGCACACCAACCCATAAAAAAGGGAATAAAAAAGGGAGGCCGATCGGCCTCCCTTTTTTGAATCATTTCGATTAGCTTCAGGGCGTGTCATCAAATGGAGTTGGATTGAGCTGGAACGACTGATTTTCCCAACTCAACCGCCCTAAACAAGGGGCTTAAGCCCCTTGCTCCTCACGATCAAGCAACGCAAGAAGCAGGGTTTCGGGGATTTGATGACAGCCCCCAACGAAACTAATCACGACTTAGCAAACCTAAGCGGAATTTAGCGAATCACCGCCCGATCGAAGACTAGATTTATGCCTCTTCTTCTTCCTCTTCTTCATCATCTTCGCTGAAGAGCGCTTCCACAATTTCATTAGCGCGGTCATCCGGAATCCCAAGAGCTGCTTGCAACTCATTGAGGTAATCTTCCTCGGATTCGGGCACTTCCCCATCCGCCGCCACAATCAAAATGGCCGTGATGAGGGCGATTTCCGCTAATTCCTCGCTTTCGGTCAAGGTAACTAACGCACTTCCCAGCAGACCTTGAACGCTGGATTCTTCAGAAACAGCGACAACCTTATCAACGATTTCAACGAGTTCGTCGTCGGAATATTCTTCAAAGATTTCAAACTCCGCTGCAACATCGGCCAAAAGCTCGGCTTCGATATCTTCAACAGTGTCATCAACGATCATTGTGATCAGCCCGATCGCAATAATCGCCTCTTCTGGTGTCAGATCGATGAGATCGGAATCCGCTTTGGCAGGCAGATGACGAGGCATAAAAGCGTCCTAGTCCCTAAGAAATTGGAGAAATTTGTAGTGCAGTGCTGTTTAAGCGCTATCGATCGGCTTTGGCCGGAAGCCACAGCCCCAAACTAATTTTTCTGATTGGGGATGTCAAGCTGTTTGGGGAATTCAACCGCACCATTGAACTCCCATCAACTTAACGCCCAATCACGATGGCGGTGGGGCGTTGGACAAAGGCGGGTTGATCGATCGCCGGGTCTAAAACCCAGCCCCGATCGAGCCAGCCCCCCTTCGTCCCTGTGTTCGCCCCACGCAACCGGCTACAGAAGCCTACAGCCTCCAGGCTACAGATCCGAGAACCCTTTCTTCTTTTTGCCGGGTTTCTTCTTTTTCTTGCCCTCATTGGGATTTTGGTAGCCCCGAAACCCTGGCGCAGGCATCTGGCCCATGGGATTTCCGCCCATGCCGCCATCCATGCCGCCCATGCCGCCCATGCCGCCGAAGGGATTCATGCCGCCCATCCCGCCAAAGGGATTCATGCCGCCCATGCCGGGAAAGCCCATTTGCCCCGATCCCAACTGCTGCATCAGGGTGCGCATTTTTTGGAAGTCCGTAACCAGGCTGCTCACGTCGGCTTCCTTCAGGCCCGAGCCACGGGCAATCCGGCGGCGGCGGCTGGGAGTGCTGGCCAGAATGTCCGGGTTGCGGCGCTCTTCCAGGGTCATGGACTTGATGGCCGATTCCGCGACTCGCAGGCGGGCTTCTCCTTCTTCCAGATGTTCGGCTTTGATTTTGCCGCCGAGGCCGGGGATCAGCTTGACCATGCCCGCGAGCGATCCCATGCTCTTCATCAGGCGGGTTTGTTTGAGAAAGTCGTCAAAGTCGAATTGGGCCGTGAGGATTTTCTCCTGCATCTGCACCGCATCGGACAGGTCAACGGCTTCTTGGGCCTTTTCGACGAGGGTGAGCACGTCGCCCATGCCGAGGATGCGGGAGGCCATCCGATCGGGGTGGAAGGGTTGCAGGGCTTCGACTTTTTCGCCCGTACCGATGAATTTGATCGGTTGGCCGGAAATTTGCCGAATCGACAGGGCCGCGCCGCCGCGTGCGTCGCCGTCCATTTTGGTGAGGATTGCGCCGGTGATCCCCACGGCATCGTTGAAGGCTTTGGTGAGGTTGGCGGCCTCTTGGCCGATCATCGCATCGACAACCAACAGGATTTCGTGGGGCTGCACGGTGTCTTTGATCTGCACCAGTTCGCCCATCATCGCTTCGTCGATTTGCAGGCGACCGGCGGTGTCGATCAGTACGGTGTCGTAGCCTTCGGCTTTCGCTTTTTCGACCCCTTGGCGGGCGATTTCGATCGGGCTGATGTCGGCTCCCAGGTCAAAAACGGGGATGTTGATCTGTTTGCCGAGGGTTTTCAGTTGCTCGATCGCGGCGGGCCGGTACACGTCGGCGGCCACCATCAGGGTCGATCGCTGCTCCTTGCGCAGGTGCAGGGCTAGCTTGGCGGTGGCGGTGGTTTTCCCGGCCCCTTGCAAGCCCGCCATCAGGACGATCGTCGGCGCGGTGTCGGCCTGGGCCAGCGGCTGATTGCTCTCGCCCATCAGGGCGGTCAGCTCGTCGTAGACCACCTTGATGAATTGCTGGCCAGGATTCACGCCCGAAACCACCTCGGCCCCTTGGGCGCGGGTTTCGACATCGGCGATGAACTGCTTGACCACTTGCAGGTTCACATCGGCTTCCAACAGCGCTCGCCGCACATCTTTGAGCGCGTCTTGGATGTTGGCACTGGAGATCTTGTCCTGGCCGCGAAGTTTTTTCCAGGCGGATTCAAAGCGTTCGGCTAGAGCGTCAAACATGGGCGGGCGCGTTCGGGGGAATCAGGTCGATCGCGCCGGGTCGGGATGGTGGGGAACCATCGGCGATCGGCGCGGGGTTGCAGGATTGAATTTAATGCGTATTGATGATAGCGCGGCGGGCGATCGCTCTGCCCTCCAGCCCTGCCGACGGTGGCCCCGACTGCCAACCACGACCAGCCCTTAAAAAGCCAGTTACCGCAAGTCATTACCGCAGCCAACAAAGTTGTAGCCAACAAAGTTGTAGCCAACAGCCGTTACAGGAAATCCGAATCATCATCCTGCGTTCTTGGCTGCGGGCTGGCGGTCTCAGTGTGGTGCTGGTTCGGTGATGGGTAGCTGTGGTTGGCTTGTCGAATCAGCCAATAACTCGCCGATAGGGCCAGAATGGCTAATCCCAAACCGATTAACTCCAGTCCATCGATTTTGGACAAATCAAGAATAATAATTTTTCGAGCAACCGCCGTCAGCGACGTGGCCACAACCAGCTCCACTTGCACAACGTGTTTTCTGAGATAGGCAGTGATATTTTCCAGGATTTCAAGGGCAATTAAGATGCTGAGTAGAGAGCCGAAAATGTCTTGGAGGGATGAGTTAAAAAAACCAACGGGTGAACTAAAAAGCTGATTAGAAAGGATGAGGATTAAATCCACCGTCGCTACGATAATGACGGCGATCGTTGCGATCGAGAGTGCGCGCGAAACAATGCCCTCAATCCCATCGGTGAGTTTTAGAAAATCGCGATCGTGGTAGCTGGCTCGAATCGTCCATCGCAGGAAACGACCAAGGGTACTGAGGGGATTACGGCTCATTGTTTTAAAAACTTAAAATGGCGGCCAAGAATGGTTTGGAAAAGTACTGTCAAAAACGTACTTGCATGAAGCAGAGAGATTTTAACATGCTGCAAAAGCTAACACCACTTCTGAATTGGTCAACTCTGATTTGATTTTTGTTTAGGGGCTAGATCCGATTTGTGGAATGATGACAGGAACATTGAGTGATCAGTCTTTGGCGATCTTGGGTTGTAATTCTGAATCCTGAATCATGATCGAAAACAATCGGACGCTCTGAGTGATCATTCGGCGCAATGACCCTGATTCATCGTTGTGATCGACCGGCTTCAGGAATAGGCAACATTCATGGGTTGAGTGAGCAAGCTAGATTTGCCCGCCAGATTCATACGCTAAATTGATAAGCAAGGCTGATCAAAAAAATAATTTCCCAAATTGAAGAGCTAAATTGAATTGCTTGGTTTAATGGTCTGAACCGAGTCAAAACTCTCGGGGCCCTTGGACGGATCGATCGCGGTATTTGGGTGGGTGGAACTATGGCAACAGGTGAGCAATTGACGGGTCGATCGGCGGTGCAGCACCAGGGGGCTGGGTCAGACGTGGCCGCGATCGATCGGACGGCCGATGGCAGGGATTCGAGCGCTGACCCTGAGTTGCCTGATTCGCTGGATCCACTGGACTTACTGGATCAAACTGACGACACGGCGGGCGAAGATACCGGCGAACATACCTATGACTGCACGGTTGATCGATCGGAACGGCTCGATCGTTATTTAGCAGCCACTTGGCCAAACCTGTCCCGATCGCGCTTTCAAAAACTGATTGAAGCGGGCCAGGTGCAACTGAATGAGACCCGTTGCACCAATAAGCACACGGATGTGAAGCCGGGCGATCGCCTCACCGTCAGCATTCCGCCCGACCAGCCCCTGAGCCTGGAACCCCAAGCGATCCCGCTCGACATTTTGTATGAAGACGCGCAGGTGATTGTGGTGAACAAGCCCGCCGGGATGGTTGTGCACCCGGCCCCCGGCCACCCGGATGGCACGATGGTGAACGCCCTGCTGGCCCATTGCAAAACCCTGCCGGGGATGGAGATGCCGTCGATCAATGGCGTGCAACGGCCCGGCGTGGTGCATCGGCTCGATCGCGACACGACCGGCGCGATCATGTTTGCCAAAACCGACCTCGCCAACCAGCATTTGCAAGCCCAGTTGCGATACAAAGTGGCCCAGCGCACCTACCTGGGCATTGTCTATGGTGCGCCTCGTCAGGATCGGGGGATTGTGGATTTGCCCCTGGGGCGGCATCCGGTCGATCGCAAAAAACAGGCGATCGTCCCCCTCGAAAAAGGCGGCCGCAGCGCCATCACCCACTGGTTCGTCGAAGAGCGCCTGGGCAACTACACCCTGATGCGCTTTGAACTCCAGACGGGCCGCACCCACCAAATCCGCGTCCACAGCGCCGAGTTGGGCCATCCGATCGTCGGCGATCCCGTCTATGGCTCCGGTCGCAGCTTGGGAGTCAAGCTGCCGGGCCAAGCCCTCCACGCCTGGAAACTCCGCTTTCAGCACCCGATCGACTATGAATGGATCGACACCGAAGCGCCCCTACCCGACCATTTCCAAACCTTACTAGAGGTGTTGCGCCGCCGGGCCGGTGTGTGATGGGCCGTGGCATCACGGCGGATGAATGATGGCGGAGCGATGGGTCTTGGGGGATACCCGATCGCGCGATCGCCCTTGGCCGGCATCGATTACCCCAGTCATTTGCCCCAGTCATTTGCTCCAGTCACTGGGCGATTATTCTGTCTAAATTTGTCAGTATTTCAGAGGTTATTAGGTGCAAGTCATACAATCAAGTATCGAATTTTACCCACTTTTCTGATGCGGTAGCGACTGAATCAATAGCCACCTTGAAGATTACAAAAAACTAAACCAGCCTGGGTAAAATTTCTGACTAGATGGAGAATCTAAGCCAAACTAACTAGACTGTGTAAAATTTCTAACTCAGTTGTTTTATTTCTCAATAAAATTGGCATTTTCTAGGGATAGCCTGCAAGATAAGGGGCGAATGCCGAACGAGCTTCGGCATAGTCTGTTCTCAGCATCTCAAACCATGAATCAGAAATTTCGGATTGCGATCGCCGAGGCGATTGGTACGGCCGTTTTGGTGATCGGTGGTTGCGGCAGTGCCGTCCTGGCCACCAACCAAGATTTGTTTAAAGCAAACAGCATTGGACTTTTAGGGGTATCGATCGCCTTTGGCCTGTCACTGCTGATCATGGCCTTCACCATCGGCCCAATCTCTGGCTGCCACATTAATCCAGCCGTCACGATCGGGTTGCTAATTGCCAGAAAAGTCCCTAAAAGTCATGTTCCCTTCTACATTGGCGCACAAATTTTAGGCGGTATTTTGGGTGGACTCATTATCTTCCTAATTGCCAGTGGGCAAACGGGATTTGATGCGGCCGCCTCCGGATTTGCGAGCAATGGCTACGGCGAACATTCCCCCGGTGGCTATAGTTTAATTGCCGCCATCATTGCAGAAATTGTGCTGACGGCCTTCCTGTTATTCACCATCATGGGCACAACTCATCCCAACTTTCCCGCAGGATTTGCACCATTGCCGATCGGCTTAATGCTAACCCTCATTCACTTGGTAGGTATTCCCGTTACGAACACCTCGGTGAACCCCGCTCGCAGTATTGGCGTTGCGGTTTTCCAAGGAACTTGGGCCTTGCAGCAATTACCGGTGTTTATCATTGCTCCTTGCATTGGTGGCATTTTGGGAGTTTTGGCCTATCGGCTGATTCAACCCGAATCGTCCACTCATTAATCGCTGCTGTGAAGGTACTGACCCAAAACTGAAGGGGCTGTATCGGGGGGTTTTGGGGTGTGTCATTAGACCGACTAAACCCCTGATTTCATCGCTGCCCAGTCGTAGGGAGCAAGGGGCTTAAGCCCCTTGTTTTGGTTGGTTCTGAGACTAAAAACAGGGCTTGATCTGACTTTTTTGCTGACTTTTTTGACGATAGTTTTGGCCTCAATTTTTAGCCTTGCAAATTGCGAATATCGCGTTGGACTCGCCGCAATTCATTTTTTTCCAGATGGCGAATGACGGCGCGGAGTAACTGATTGCGTTTGGCTAAAACTTGTAAAAATAAGGCTTCGGATTGTTTGAGAATTGCCAGGTTTTGGGTGCTGCGTCCTTGCTCATACAAAATTTGCCCTTTGAGGTGGAGTAAATCGGGATTTTGGGGGCCGCTGGCCAGGGCCCGATCGACCGCTGCGATCGCCGGGGCAAATTGTTTTTGTCGCCGATGAATTGCGGCCACCATGCGATCGACCACATAGCTCGGTTGGCCGCGCTTCAGGGCCACCATCGCCCCATCCACGTTGCCAAAGGGCAAGTTATCCGCCAACAACACGTCCAGCGAGCCACGAATTAGGTTTAGCTCCGGATCGTTGGGATCGATCGCCGTGGCTGCATCCAAGGCCGCATTCACCCGCGACAGTTTGGCCAGGGCTGCCGGTGCGCCTTGCACGGGGCCGCTGCCCCCATCGGAAACGGCGAAGGCCCCTTCCAGAAAGTGGCCCACGCCGATGTATAGGTTGCCGCGCAGGGGGTCACGGGCTTTCAGGGCTTCGGCGGTGGCGAGGGTTTGGGCCGCTGCCGTTTGGACTTCGCCCCATTGGCCGTCGAGATAGGCCAGCGCCCCGGCCAGGGCATGGCCAAGGGGTTCCTGGGGTTCGCGGGCGATCGCCTCCTGCGCCAGGCGACGGGCGGTGGGATAGTCGCCATTTTTGAAGAGCATCACGAAAGCCGCCTCAGCCCGATCGCCCACTGCGCGCGGATTCTGAGTTCTGAAGGGATCGGCCCATGCCGGGGTTGCGCTCCAAAGTCCCAACAGCCCGATCGCCCCACCCAGTCCCGCTAGTCCCCACCGCTGCCAACTCCGCATCGGTTTTCGCATCGGTTTTCTCCTGCGATACTTGCCACTACTGCCGGTCAACTTCCATCCTAAAGAGTGGGGCCAAGATGCGATCGCCCCCCGGTGGCCAGCTTCGAGAGCGCCCCGCCCGGCTCATTCCCCACCAAGTTGCGGGCGATTGGCGATCCAGTCTCGATCGATCCCCGTTGATCTATAACGTTCACCTATTTGGACGTTTTTGGACGTTTGGATCTGTGGATGTTTGGATCTATGGTTTCCGCAGATCGGCTTCCGAACTTTAGAATGGGGCCGCCGCCTAACCCCGCCCCTGTCCCCGTCCATGCTGCGTTTGCAATCCATTAGCTATCACCCTGCCGCCACGGTTCAGGCCATTCTCGATCGGGTTGATCTAGAACTCGCTCCCCAGCAACTGACCCTCGTGATTGGCCCCAGCGGTTCCGGCAAAAGCACCCTGCTCGAAATTCTGGCCGGCTTGGCCACCCAAACCAGCGGACAAGTCCTGTGGCGTGATCGCCCCCTCTTTCCCGAATCGCTTCAGCAACTCGCCGGCCTCGTCTTTCAATTTCCCGAACGCCATTTTTGTGGCTCCACCGTCCTTGAAGAATTGCGGCTCGGGCATCCAGAAATTCGATCGGAACAAATCCACGGAGCCTTGGCAGAAGTGGGACTCGACCATATCGCCCTCAATAGTTCGCCCTACACCCTGAGCGGCGGCCAGCAACGTCGCCTGGCCTTGGCGGTGCAACTGATTCGGCAGCCGAGTATTTTGCTGTTGGATGAACCAACGGCCGGCCTCGATTGGTCAATGCGGCGGCAGTTGGCCAGCCTCCTCGCGCGTCTCAAGGAGCATTGGACATTGCTGGTGGTGACGCACGATCCCAGCGACTTGCTCGACGTGGCCGATCGCTGCTGGAGCTTGCAGCGTGGCAGTCTCACCCCAGCGGCGGAGGCGGATTTTGCCCGATCGCCCCGATCGTCATCCCCCAGCCAGCACCCATAATTCCCAACGGTTCACCAGTGCAGCACCCGTGGACAATGACCATTCACGCCCACTGACTCCAGCCGTGGTGGGTCTGGCCGCGAGTTGCAAACCGGCCAAAATCATCATGATTTCCAAATTCCCAAGGAATTCTCAGAGAATTTCCAGGGAATTGCTCAGAGATTTCTCAGAGATTGCTCAGAGATTTCCAGAGGATTTCTCAGAGATTTCAAAATAGTCATTCCAAATAAGAATGGTCGCTGCAAATCCCTAGGGCGATCGCCAAGAGACCCCTCCCCCACATTCATACTTGGAATAACTATCATCGCAACCTAACCCTAATCATCCGGTTCTTGCAAATGCTCCAGAACCTGTTGATAGAGCACTAGAATGTGGCTGTCTTTGAGGCGGTAGTGAACATGGCGACCTTGCTTGCGGTAGGCCACCAAACGCTGACCCCGCAAGGCCCGCAATTGATGCGACACCGCCGACTCGCTCATGCCGACGGCTTCGGCCAAGTCACACACACAGAGTTCTTTGCCAACCAAGGCCGACAGAATCCGCAGCCGATTGGGATCGCCAAGCAGGGCAAAGACTTCAGCCATGCGTTGGGCCATGTCGATCGACAAAACCCGATGATCGGCGAGGGTGATGTTACAGCAGTCCTCTTCTCGCAGTCCTTCTTGCGGTAGTTGATCTGGGTCGATCGAAGGTCGATCCGATAACAACGTCCGATGGGAGTTTTCGTTAGCTTCCGAGTAGCTTGAGTCCGTGTCTACCAATGAATGATCCATAACCATCCTAGAACCGAATAAGTGCCTCGTACTTTAGTCCGTTGCTCTGGTTACATAAATCTATAACTCTCCTGCCTAAGTTGTGACAAATCGATCCTGCCCCTGGTCTGATGACGGTTTACTAAAGGGCAGCTATGGCTTGCGGGAGGCGCATCCAAGCAGTTAATGCTGGGCTATGCAGATGCTATACAGATATGGAAAAGAAAAATAAAAGTTTAAACGGTGCTTTCTTCTTTTTTAAGCAAGGGGGACGATTTTGGGTAAAAAAAGAGGCTTAAAAACAGGTACAAGACGATCAGCGCTGAGTTTCCAGGAATCGCCTTTTGATCGATCTTAGTGGATAGGCGTTCTGTTGGATGCTGAATCTCGCGATCCCACCTTGTCGTGCGGTCGGCGCTTTCTGATAACATCTTATAAAAAGTTAACGATTAGTAACGAGTCCCTCATGAGCATTCTTGTCGTTGGCGGAACCGGCACCCTCGGCAGGCAAATCGTGCGTCGCGCCCTGGATGAGGGACATACGGTGCGGTGCCTGGTGCGCAGTTATAGCCGTGCAGCCTTTTTGCGGGAGTGGGGAGCCGAGTTGGTCGGCGGCGACATTTGCGAGGCGGAGACGATCGTTCCGTCCTTTGCCGATGGCGAGATTACGGCGGTGATTGACGCGGCGACGGCGCGGGCGGCGGATTCCCTCGGGGTGCGCGATGTGGACTGGCGCGGGAAGGTGAATTTGATCCAAGCGGCCAAGGATGCCGGGGTCGATCGCTATATTTTCGTATCAATCCTGAATGCGGACCAGTTTCCGAATGTGCCGCTGATGGATGTGAAACGCTGCACAGAGGCATACCTGAAGCAGCTTGGGATGAATTACACAATTTTGCAGCCCTGTGGCTTTTTGCAGGGGTTGATTGGCCAATACGCGATGCCGCTGCTAGAAAACCAGTCGGTGTGGGTGGCCGATCGCGGGTCGCCGGTGGCCTACATGGACACGCAGGACATCGCAAAGTTTGCGGTGCGATCGCTCTCGGTGGCGGCTACTGAACGTCAGACCTTCCCGGTGGTGGGGCCCAAGGCCTGGACTCCGGCGGAGATTATTGCCCTCTGCGAAAAACTGTCCGATCGCCAAGCAAAAGTGACCAAAACCCCCACGGGGCTGTTGAACTTGGTGCGGAGTACGGCCCGTTGGTTTAAGTGGAGCCTGAATATTGCCGATCGCCTGGCCTTCGCTGAGGTGTTTTCGTCGGGCAAACCGCTGACGGCGGCGATGGATGACACCTACCAAATTTTTGGCCTCGACCCCGCAGAAACGACGACCCTGGAAACCTACCTGGAAGAGTACTTTGGCCGGATTTTGAAGAAGCTGCGCCAGTTGGACTACGAACAGTCGATCGCGGCCAAAGAGAGTAAGCGTAAAAAAACCTTGCGGTTTTAGGAGGATTGCGCTGGCCCAAGGCTGGGGCGCGATACGATGAATTTCGCTTCATCCGGTTGCTTGGCCGGAGTCCCAGCCTGAGCGGCTCGTTTCCTTCATTCGTCAATCTCACTCTCTCGGTCGTTGCCCGTGTTTGACAGCGCCTGCCCACAAGTTGGAATCATCTATAACGACGCGAAGCCCGTTGCGGTGAAAATAGCCGATGAGCTAGTGCAGCAGCTTGAGGCGCGGGGCTGTCGGGCAATCTCGACAACGGGATCTGGGGGGATTTTGGGCTGTTCGCGGCTGCATCAGCCGGTTTGTTCGTCGCCCCTGGAACAATTGGTGCCGCCGGGGTTTGATGCATCCCTCGATTTTGCGATCGTGCTGGGCGGTGACGGAACCGTGTTATCAGCCTTTCGACAGTTGGCCCCGATCAATGTGCCGCTGCTGACGGTGAACACGGGGCATATGGGCTTTCTGACGGAAATTTACCTCAGTCAGCTTTCCGACGCGATCGACCAAATGCTGGCGGGCAACTTTTCGGTGGAAGCCCGCTCGATGCTGGAAGTGCGCGTCTTTCGGCAGGATGCTCCCCTCTGGGAGGTGTTGTGCCTGAACGAAATGGTGCTGCACCGGGAACCGATGACCAGCATGTGTCATTTTGAGGTGGCGATCGGCCATCACTCGCCGGTGGATATTGCGGCGGATGGGATCATTTTGTCTACGCCGACCGGTTCGACGGCCTATGCGCTCTCGTCCGGTGGGCCGGTGATTGCGCCGGAGGTGCCGGTGTTGCAACTTGCGCCGATTTGTCCGCACTCCCTGGCTTCGCGGGCGTTGGTGTTTTCAGACACGGAGCCGGTGACGATTTTTTCGGCGACCCAAAACCCGATCGTGATGGTGGTGGATGGTAACGCCGGGTGCTACGTGCTGCCGGACGATCGGGTGCGGGTGGCGCGATCGGCCTATTCGGCCAAGTTTGTGCGGTTGCAGCCACCGGAATTTTTCCGCATTTTGCGCGAAAAACTGGGCTGGGGTTTGCCGCACATTGCGAAACCGACTTCGGTGGAGTTGCCCTAGGCGACCTAAGTGGCTATCCCTTCGGTGGCCATCAGTTCCGCAACGACTCCGCGACGATTTCCGCGAGTTTGCGAGCGGCCCCGGGTTCCCCCCGCACGGCCCGCAGTCGATCGCCCATGGCCGCCAGTTGCGCGGGATTCGCCAGCAGGTCAATCGCCCGATCGGCCACGTCGCGCGGCGTGAGGTTGCCCAACAGTTCCGGGACGATCGCTTCCCCCGCCCAAATATTCGGCCAAGCCAGCATTCCCAGGCGGCGCAGGGCCAGCCGATTAATCAGCCTCGCCAAGGCGCTGCCCACCCCCGGCAAGTTCGCCAAAATGCCCGGAATCCCGTTCCAAGCGCGCATCGCATCAAGCTGCTGGGTGGGCAACAACACGAGCATCGGCCGGGCGAGTGCGCCCAACTCTGCCGTATTCGCCCCCACGGTGGTGAGGCACAGGTCACAGGTTTTGAGCAAGTCCCAGGCGGGCGATCGCACCCATAGCCAGACCCGCGTACCATTGGCGGTTTCCAAATAGGGCAACCCGGCCAGATTGGCGGGGTTGGGTGCTGAATCGATCGACCCCGCCGGCCTCACCAGGCGCACCGTGGGCCCCTGGAAGCGATCGACCATCGGGTTTTGGGCGCGATCGGCGTAGCGCACCAGGGTAGCCAGATCGATCGTCGGTGCGACGGGAATTACAAATTCGGTCTCGGGGCGCGATCGGCGGATTTCGCAGGCGGTGGCCAGCAGCAACGGCACGCCCTGGCTCAGTTTGGCGCTTTTGGAACCGGGGAGCAGACCCACCCGATCGCGATCGCCCGATCGGCCCCCCGCCTCGGCCCCCGCCTCCAACATCAAGTCGCCGACGACGGACACCTTGGCCGCATGGCGATCAGGCAACTGCGCCGCCATTTTGGGCAAGCGCAGACCCACCCGATCGACCCACCCCAGCCAGCGGGCTTCCCACTCGGCATAGATCACCGTGCGGTAGCCCAACCGCCGGGCGATCGCCACCGCAAAAAATTGATCGCCCCCCAGGAACAGCACCACCCCGCGATCGTGCCAATCCCAGGTTTCGGCAGTACGTCCCCACAACAAAAAGGGCCAGAAGGACTCGGCCCCCTGCACCCGATCGACCTCGGGGAACGATCGGGCTACCTGGGCTTCGTTGCCGGTGGCATTCGGACAAGGGGCCAACACCACCGACAACCGCACGGCCGATCGATCCTCGCCCAGCCGATCGCGCAGGGCCCGCACCACCGGCCGCACCCAGGTGGTCACTTCCCCCGGCCCATTCGACAAAATCACCAGATCAATCGGCCCCGAGGCGATCGGGGTCTTGGTCACAAATTCCTGCATCACACCCGTCTTACGCGGAAATGGCTAGCCGGATTGTCCCAGACTACGGAGCCGATCGCCCAGGCCGATCGTGTCCTAGCGACAGTTCAGCAGATTGAGCTGATTGGCGGGGCGCGCCAGCGATCGCACGGGAATCCAGCCCGCGATCGGCTGAGAAATTTGCATCCACACCGCCCCACCAGCCGTCGTCGTATTCCGGTTGACCAACGACACTTCACTGTTCACCAGCACACCACCCCGGCGCGCACTGGACATATCGGGATTTTCATAGACCGCCAGCCCTTCGCGATAGACCACGCGGCGGCACAAGTCGGAATTGGGATTGTTGGGAACCGGATCTTGAGGGGCGGCGGCCACCGTGCAAGGCCGCAGGAAGCTGCTCGCCACCCAGCCTTCAACCACCGCCGAACCCCGACCGGTCATGGCCGTGGCCCGCACGCGCACCCAGCCGTTTTGGACAGGGCCCAGGGTTTCCAGTTTTTGCCCCTTGGCGATGGTTCCCAGCACGGTCGCTGTGTTGCTGGCGCTGCTGCGAATATTCAGGGGCAGGCTGCCGGTGGCCACCATGCGGCAAGTGTTGGGCGGAGTAGGGGCGATGCAGGGCCGCAGAAAGCTGCTGTCCACCCAGCCTTCGACCACGCGCGAGGCGTTGTTACCGGTTGTGACATTGGCCCGCACGCGCACCCAACCATTTTGGCGTTCGCCGGTGACATCGAGGGGCTTGCCCTTGGCGATCGTCGCGACGATCGAGGCGGTGCTACTGGCGCTGCTGCGAATATTCAGGGGCGATCCACCCGTGGACACGATGCGGCAACTGGCACTGGGTTCGGTGGCCGCGGCGGGTTGGGCGATCGCCCCGATCGCCAGCGCCCCCCCGACCATGAATGCGGCACTCAGCAGCATCGATCGGCCGTAGCGGCCGGAGCGCCGACCAGCGGGTTGTGAATCAGCAATGGTGCGCGAAAAAGGGTTATCCATAGGGATCGTCAATCACAGCAAGCGAAGGATGGTTTCCATTGTGGTCGAGCGATCGGGCGATCGACCACTCCCCTGGGCACTCTCCTAGGCGATCGCTTGCGTCTACAAATCCTGATGGCTAAAGGGTTTAGCGTCCTGGCCCGCATAGGTCGCCGCAACGTGCCCCTGGCCCGTCAGGCGGTACTTATACGTCACCAAACCTTCGAGACCCACGGGGCCGCGGGGGGGCAAGCGGTGGGTGCTAATGCCCACTTCCGCGCCGAAGCCGTAGCGAAACCCGTCGGCGAACCGGGTCGAGCAGTTGTGATAGACCCCGGCGGCATCCACCTCCGCCAAGAACCGATCGGCCGCGGCCGCGTCTTCCGTAATGATCGCCTCCGTGTGGCCCGAGCCGTAGGTGGTGATATGTGCGATCGCTTGGTCGAGGGAGTCCACCACCTTGATCGCCAAAATCAAATCGCTGTATTCCGTTTCCCAATCCTCCTCCGTCGCGGCGATTGTCGGGCAAACTCCTTCCAAAAGGGCGCAACAGTCCGCATCGCCCCGCAGCTCCACCCCTTTGGCCACCAGGGCGCGGGCGATCGCCGGCAGGGCCTGGGGGGCAATTTCCCGGTGAATCAGCAACGTTTCGATCGCATTACAAGCCGACGGGTACTGGGTCTTTGCATCCACCGTGATCGCCACCGCCCGATCGACATCCGCCGCCGCATCCACATACAAGTGACAAATGCCATCCGCATGGCCCAGCACCGGAATCCGCGTGTTGTTTTGCACAAACTGCACAAACTCATTGGAGCCGCGCGGCACAATCAAATCCACATAGCCGTCCAGCCGCAACAGCTCCAGGGTTTCCTCGCGGGTGGTCAGCAGCCGCACCGCCGCCGGATCCACCGCTGTTTGGGCCAAGCCCGCATGGATCGCCTCCACCAGCGCCGTACAGGAGCGCACGGCCTCCTTGCCCCCCTTGAGAATCACACCATTGCCCGAGGCGATCGCCAGGGATGCAATCTGCACCACCGCATCGGGCCGGGCCTCAAAAATCACGCCCAACACGCCCAACGGACAGGTGACGCGCTCCAAAACCAACCCCTCATCCAACTGGCGGTGAATCTGCCGCTGGCCCAACGGGTCGGGCAATTTTGCCAAATCACGCACCCCGGCGATCGCCCCGGCCAGCTTCACCGCATCCAGCTTCAGTCGCCCGTAGAGGGCCGCCGAAATCCCCTCGGTCTGGGCCGCCTCGCAGTCCGCCTGGTTGGCCGCCACGATCGCCGCTGCCCGATCGCTCAGGGATTGGGCCACCGCTTCCAGGGCGGCCTGGCGATCGGCCGCGGGCAACAGCGCCAGGGCCCGCGAGGCTTGGCGGGTTTGGCGAGCGAGGTCAACCAGGGTTGGAGTGCTGAGGGTAGCAGTCATGATCGCAAACGTTGCAACTTAACAACGGGTAAAAACGAACGGGTGAATAATTAACGGATAAAAACAGCCAGGGCGACCAAGGCGCGTTATCCAGATTCGATTCATTGGACTGAATCAGACTGGAATGGTGGATTTGCACAGCCTAATCGCCCCAGACAAGGGACTTAAGCCCCTTGCCCCCAGGATCCTGCAACGGGCGATCGGGTTGCCGCCGCCCTGGCAGGAAGCAATCGATCAAGGCCCGATCAATGGTTGATTGGCCTCAACCCAACTGATCCCCCGCCGACGTACTGTCAGTGTACCGAACCAGTTACGGAGCCTTGCGATCGCTGATCCTTCGAGTTCCATGAATTTTTGTAACGACTCCGGAGACCGCCATCTCTCCACCGAAGGGGGTCAAGCGTAGCGATCTCAACGATTATTGCCCCTGGGGAGTGAATCGATCGCTCCTTTTGAAAATCGCTGAAACCCTGACTCCTCAACCCTTTGAACCGTTGTCAACCGTGGTTTAGCGGAGGCCGCCCCGGGGATTGCCCCCCGCAGACCCGTCTGACCCCCTTGAAATCGCTACAAAACTTTCGCTTCACATTCAAAATTGTCGGGATAGAATCGCTGAAAAGACCGCAATTGAGGCATTTCCATGAACAAGGGCGAACTGATTGACCAGATTGCAGCCAAGGTCAACACCACTAAAAAGGAAGCCGATGCCATTCTGACAGCGGCCATCGACGTGATCATGGAAGCCGTGGCCGACGGTGAGAAGGTGACTTTGGTGGGATTTGGCACATTCGAGCGCCGCGAACGTCAAGCGCGCGAAGGCCGCAACCCCAAAACCGGCAAGAAATTGAAAATTCCGGCCACCAAGGTTCCTGCGTTTTCGGCGGGCAAACAATTCAAAGAATCGGTTGCTCCCTAGCTCAAAGGATCCTTGAAGTCTGCTGCCAACCCGGCCAAAACGTGGCCCTCCCTGGATATGGGTTGAGGGCCTATTTTTTGGGCTGCGGCCGCTGAAGCCAGGGAATTTTGGCCTCAGCGGAGTCAACACTCAAGGGAGTTGCGATCGACCATGGGGCCGATCGGGATTAGGGCTGATCGAGCGTTGTGGGTCGCGGTACGCCGGGCCGCCACCAGGGCAACAGGGGCCGCAATGTGCCATCGGGTTCCGTCGGTTGGTTGAGCATCGGGTTGGCTTCCGTGTCCCAGCCGTCGCACGGCCGCATCTGGGCCAGGGTGAGCACGACCCGATCGACCGCCGATACCAACACGTCGCCATCCTGGCCCGGCTGGTTCACCAGTACGCTAAAGGCCAGCGTGTTGTAGAGCGGGTGTTCGAGGTAGCCCGAAAGGGCCCGCACGCCGTTCAACGTGCCGGTTTTGGCGAATACCCGGCCTTGGGCGGGCGTGTCCCGGAAGCGACGGCGCAACGTACCGGTTTTGCCCGCGATCGGCAGGGAGCCGCGAAACACATCATTGCCCTTGGCCTGGGTCATGGATTCCAGCAAATGCACGAAGGCACGAGGGCGCACGGCGTTGCGACGCGACAGGCCCGAACCGTCATTCATGCGATATTCCGTTTGATCGACCCCGAGGGGCAACAGGGCCTGTTGCACGGCCCGAGCGCCGCCGATCGAACGAAACAACGAGTCCGCGTAGCCGTTGTTGCTGTTGGTGTTGATGGTGCGGACGATCGAGCCGAGGTTCGAGTTTTTGAGCGGGGTGCGATCGTTATACATTTGCAGCGCCGCCGAGGTCACGAACAGCTTCATGTTCGAGGCGGGAATCAGCGCTTGGGTGCTGTTGCGATCGAACAGGACATTGCTGCCCTGGAGGGTTTCGACCCGAATGCCCCAGCGGGCCGATCGAACGCTGGGTGCGTCAATAATTCGGCTCAATGCGCCCGCCAATTGGTTGCTACAAACCCGAGGCGTTTGGGCGAGGAGCGACTTGCCTGAGACCGTTTCGATCGGTTCCGTGTTGCCCGCTTCTTGGGAGTCGGTTTCGCTGGCTTCCGGCTTGGCGATCGCCGCCTTGGCCAGGGGTTTGCCGGGTTTGGGCGTGGGAGTCGGGGTGGCGCTCGGCTCCAGCGCGGTGGGCTGGGGCGCGATCGCAGTCGGTGTCACCGTGGGAGGCAATTCGGTTGTGGAAACCGTGGGGCTAGCCAGGGCCGGAGCCGCCAACCCACCGCCAACCAGGGTCAGGCTCAGACCCGCCAAACCAGCAATCCATCGAGGTTGCTCAGACATATTCGTGAAGTTTCCTCAAGGGCGAGACAGACTGTCGTACTACACATCCGCTGCATCAACCCCAGCCCACAGGATTGGGAAAGGACACCAACTCGCAAACCAGGCCGCGCAATCCAATCGATCAGGACTCATCGACCCTCAAGCCGTGACTGGTGCTAGACGGGTTCCGTTGACCGGGATGGCCGACTGTGGGGACTTGGGAGGCATTGTCGATCGCCGGAAACGGGTGTGAGTCGCTGCGATCGGTCGGTTGCCAAAGTCTCGCAACCCGCACCCCAGGGAATCTGAGGTGTCGGGCGCGTTCTAGCCCATCAGCCCAAATCGCCCTCAAGAATATCAGACCCGGGGCCGCCGATCGGTGATGGGTTAAACAGGCCAGTGCCCAGTTAGTGGCTGTTGATCCCGCGCGATCGCCCTGGGCCCTGGCTAGACAGATTTTAGAAATTACTTGCAAGAGTTATGGCAGCCCGAGGTGATCACCAGTGACCGTCGGGGGGCGGGGCGATCGCGCTTGGAGTGCAGGCTAGGCGGGCTGGGCTAGGGTTTGATCCATTCTGCCCCCTGGGAAGTGGTAGGATACACCCTAAGCTAATTGCAAGTAATTCTCAGACTTTGGCATGACAGTTGTCCATCACCGGTTGCCGATTCCGTGGTTTCCCCGCTTGACCCTTCGGCGCTTGAGTCTCTCGGAGGGGGTGTGGGTGCTGGCGACGCTGCTGGCGGCCCTGGCCGTGGGTGCGCCGTTGCTGGCGGCGATCGCGGCGGCCCTGCGGGCCAGCGGCCAAACCTGGGTTCACCTCAGCCAAACGGTTTTGGGGGAATATGCCCAGTCCTCGATCGCCCTGGCGGTGGGGGTGGCGGGCTTGGCGATCGTCCTGGGGGTGGCGACGGCCTGGCTGGTGGTGGCGACGGTGTTTCCGGGGCGGCGCTGCTTGGAATGGGCGCTGTTGTTGCCCTTGGCGTTTCCGGCCTACCTGCTGGCCTATGTCTACACGGATTTGCTGGATTTTTATGGGCCGGTGCAATCCTGGGTGCGATCGCTCACGGGCTGGGAGTTTGGCCAATATTGGTTTCCGCCCATTCGATCGCTCCCGGGGGCGATTTTGATGATGGGGCTGGTGCTCTATCCCTACGTTTATATGCTGGCGCGGGTGGCGTTTTTGGAAGGGGCGGCGGGGCTGCTGGAGGCGAGCCGCACCCTGGGGCTGAACCCGTGGCAGGGCTTTTGGCGGGTGGCGTTGCCGATGGCGCGACCGGCGATCGCGGCGGGGGCGGCCCTGGTGATGATGGAGGCCCTGGGCGACTACGGCACGGTGGAATTTTTTAGCGTCAACACCTTTGCGGTGGGGATTTATCGCACCTGGTTTGCGATGGGCGATCGGCCGGCGGCTTGCCAACTGTCGGGGCTGCTGCTGGTGGCGATGATGGTGCTGGTGGCGATCGAGCAGCGATCGCGCGGGCGGGCGGGCTATCGCTCCGGGGCGGCCTACGCGGGGCCGGCTCCCTACGTCCTGCGGGGTGGCCGGGCGATCGCGGCCCTGGCGGTCTGTGGCTTGCCCTTGGTGTTGGGCTTTTTGCTGCCAGCGGCCCTGCTGTTGCAAATGGCGATCGGCCATCCCGAAAGCGTCCTAGACCGCAGCTTCGGCGGCTATGTGCAAAATACGGCGATCGTCGCGGGCCTGGCGGCGATCACGGCGGCCGGAGTGGCGGGGGCGGCGGTCTACGGGGCGCGGGTCGTGCCCGTGGCGGCGATGCGGGCCTTAGTGAAGCTGACGGCCTTGGGCTACGCGATTCCCGGGTCGGTGGCGGCGGTGGGGGTGCTGATTTGTTTGGGCTGGGTCGATCGGCAACTGGTTCCCGCGCCGGAGCTGGGATCGACGGCCACCGGCTTGCTGCTGAGTGGGACGATCGGGGCGCTGGTGTTTGCCTATTTGGTGCGGTTTTTGGCCCTGGCCCTGAACCCGATCGAGGCCAGTCTCGATCGGATCGTGCCCAACCTCGATGGAGCCGCGCGGATTGCCGGTTTGTCGCCCGGGGGCGTGTTGTGGCGGGTGCATTTGCCGATGTTGCGCGGCGGGCTGCTGACGGCGGTGCTGCTGGTGTTTGTGGACACGGTGAAGGAGCTGCCCGCGACGCTGATTGTGCGGCCCTTCAACTTCGACACCTTGGCGGTGCGGGCCTACCAACTGGCTTCCGATGAACGAATTGTCGAAGCGGCCGGGCCGGCCCTGGCGATCGTGGCGGTGGGGATTGTGCCCGTGGCGCTGCTCAGTTGGCAAATTGCCCGATCGCGCCCCCGCCGTTTGCCTGATCGCACCGCGGCCTAACCCAAAATGTCGATCGAGTCGTTGGAGCCAGGGAGCCTCAGGGCGATCGCCCCCCGTCAGGGCCGCGAACCGCTACAATCGAGACCGCTCTATGACAATCCCTTAACCCCCAAAATCATCGTGTCCGTTCGCGTTCGCCTCGCTCCCAGTCCCACCGGCAATCTCCACATCGGCACGGCCCGCACCGCCGTCTTTAATTGGCTTTACGCTCGTCGCACGGGCGGCACCTTCGTGTTGCGGATCGAAGACACCGACACCGAGCGATCGCGCCCCGAGTTTGAAGCCAACATCCTCGAAGGCTTGCAGTGGCTGGGCATGAGCTGGGATGAAGGCCCCTTCTACCAGTCCAAGCGCACCGATCTGTATCGGCAAGCGATCCAAACCCTGCTCGACAAGGGCCTCGCCTACCGCTGCTACACCACGACCGAAGAATTGGACAAACTGCGCGAGGGTCAAAAGGCACGCAACGAAGCGCCCCGCTACGACAACCGCCACCGGGACTTGACCCCCGAGCAGGAAGCGGCCTTTGTGGCGGAAGGTCGCCAGCCGGTGATCCGTTTCAAAATTGACGACAAGCGGACGATCGCCTGGGCCGATCGGGTGCGCGGCACGGTGACTTGGAAAGGCTTTGACCTGGGTGGCGACATGGTGGTGGCCCGCGCGGCCGGCATCGATGATGTGGGGCAACCGCTCTACAACCTGGCCGTGGTAGTGGATGACATTGATATGCAAATCACCCACGTGATTCGCGGCGAAGACCACATCGCCAACACCGCCAAGCAAATTTTGCTCTATGAAGCGCTGGGCGCAACGGTTCCCGAATTTGCCCACACGCCGCTGATTTTGAACCGCGAAGGGCGCAAGCTCTCGAAGCGGGACGGAGCCACCTCGGTGTCGGAATTCCGCAACATGGGCTATCTCTCGGAAGCCTTGGCGAATTACATGACCCTGCTGGGTTGGGCCCCGCCGGAGGGAATGGAGGAAGTGTTCTCCCTAGAGCAGGCCGCCGCGCAGTTCGAGATCGATCGCGTGAACAAGGCGGGCGCAAAGTTCGATTGGGACAAGCTGAACTGGCTGAATGCCCAATATCTGCACAAGATGCCGCCGGCCGACCTGCTCGATCGGCTGATTCCCTACTGGCAAGGCGCGGGCTACGGCTTCGATCCGGTGACCGATCGCCCCTGGCTAGAAGACTTAGCGGCGCTGTTGGCCACGGCGATCGTCCGGTTGGATGAGGCCCCAGAAGCGGCCAAGCTGTTCTTTAGCGAAACCGTGGACTACACCGACGAAGCCCGCGCCCAACTGACCCAGGCGGGTGGCGCGGCGATCTTGGCAGCGCTGGCGGAGGGCTTGAGCGATCAGCCCTTGGATCACGACGCGGCCATGGCACTGATTAATCAGGTGGTGAAATCCACGGGCGCGAAGAAGGGCCAGGTGATGCGGACGCTGCGGGCGACGCTGATGGGGGCAATGCAGGGGCCGGAGATGGTTCCCACTTGGTTAATCCTGAGCCAGCGCGGGTTCGATCGGGCCCGAATTACGGCGGGCCAGGCGATCGCCCAAGGGTAAGCAGGATCAGGTGATCGGGGTGGGGCAACCTGCCCCGATCTTTTTGAGGAATGCCGCCGTCTAAAGCGCGGTTTGGATTGTCGATCGAGAGGGCAACATTCATGGGTCAGTCACAACGAAGTCAACCGAATCGCGCGCATCGCGTGGGCCAGGCGATCGGGCTGTGGGTGGTGACGATCGGGGCGATCGGGGGCTTGGCCACGGGCGCAACGGCCACGCCGCCGCCCCTGGCTGGGTTGGCGGGGCGATCGCTCCTGGCCCAGGCGACTCCGACAAATCCGCAATTGCAGGAGCTAATCGAGCGGGGCGAGCAGTTTGTCCAGCGGCGCGATTGGGAATCGGCGTTGGTGGTCTATGAGCGGGCGGCCCTGCTCGATCGGGACAATGCCCGCATCTACTCCGGCATCGGCTATGTGCAAGCGATGCGCGGCAACTTCGCCGAGGCGGCCCGCGCCTACCAGCAGGCGACGACCCTCGATCCGCGCAATGCCGAATTTTTCTACGCCCTGGGCTTTAGCCTGGCCAGCGCCAACGATTTGGATCAGGCGCTGCAAGCCTACTACCGGGCGGTGCAACTGGACGAGCGCAACCTGAACGCGCAGTTGGGCTTGGGGGCGGTGCTCTATCGCCAGGGCAACTATGGCGGCGCGTTGCAGGCCTACCGCCAAGCGCTGACCCTGGATCCCCGAAACGCGACGGCCCAGGAATTTGTGGGGCTGACCTTGCTGAAAACCGGTGACACGCGCGGGGCGATCGCCGCCTTGCAAGCGGCCCAAAAACTGAACCCACGCCGGGACAGCACCTATGTGTCCTTGGGGGTGGCCTGGCTAGCGGCGGGCAATGCGACGGAGGCCACGGCGGCCTTTGACCAGGCGGTGCGCCTGAATCCGCGAAACCCGACCGTTCACTTGCAAATCGGCAAAATTTTGCGGGAACAAGGGGACATGCCGGGGGCGATCGCGGCGTTCCAACGGGCGGTGGCGGCGGACTCCGATTCCTACGAAGCCCAGGAAGCCTTGGCGGATCTGAGCCTCCAGGGGGGTGATGTGCTGGTGGCGATTATTGGCTATCGGCGGTTGGTGGAGTTGCAGCCGAATAATGGGATGGCGCATTTCAAGCTGGGCAAGGCGTTGGCCACCCAGGGGCGGAATTTTGAGGCGCGGGAATCGTTCGAGCGGGCGATCGATTTGGGTGTGCCCGATGCGATCGCCGCCCGCGATGCCCTCCCGAAGTAGCGACTAATAGCTTTATTCGTCGGATTCTTGAGTAACCACTCTCCATTCTTCGTTTGATAACTCAGCCGTTTCGATAGCTTTTGTGCAAAACGAATGAATGTCTCGTGCTGATAAGTTGACTTCAATAAAAGCTCCATTGCGGAGTTTACGAACGCTACGGAATTCTTTCTCATCCCATCCGACAAAACGAGGAAATTGCTGGACAATTTCTCTAAACGCCTCGGGTTCTAGTTCAGAAATTGCATCCAAGGTGGTTTCAATAACGTCTCGCCAACTTTTTACAGGGTATTCCTGCCCGAAACAAATTAGCAGTTTTGGAATAGTTCCTTTTAAGCGGTTTGACTTGGAAGGCTTGGCTGACTCATCGCCAAAATAACTCCAGATCTTGAGGGCAACATCAGCAAGATACTCTGCCCTTGCCTCAATATCTTCTCTCTGCCAAGTTGCGTTTGAACGAAAATACTTGTTTAACTCCAGGTTGCTATCACCCAGCATCTTCTTCTTATCTTCAAAAGGCTTATCAGACAACTCAGAGTTGTATGCAGTGAGCGTCAAGTTGCCCAGCGTGTGACAGAGTAGCTCATAGGTCACAGCCCAATTTTCCCCCAAATGCTCTTGCCAGGATTTATTGGTATCGGTCGTTTGTGGCATGACATGCTCAATAGTGAGCTTGTCAAATGAGACTCGTTCCTTATGCCCAAAGGATTCTTCTATAGATTCAAGAATAAACTTGCCTTTCTCAGAGCGATTTCCCCCGTATAACTTCACATCGAGCAATCTGACTCTGAAGTCTGAATCCTTAGGGTAATCACGATGTTGCAACGTTAATTTCAATCTCTCAATAAAGCTTACGGAATCAAGATTTGTCTCCTTACTAACCTGGGAGTAAAGCAGAGCAAAAATTCGATTTAGTCCTCTTGTCTGAACATTACAAACAAACCGACGAATAATGAAATTCTCTATAATATGCAAAATAGAAACAAATTGTTCTTCATTGATTCTATTCTTCATCCAATCATCATAGCAATTCAAAAGAAAAGGATAAACAGTTGCTACTTCTAAGCGATTTAGACGATGAAGGCACTGGCGTACAGTTTCTTTCGTTTCTCGATCCGGATCTAAAAACCTTGAGTAATAATCGGAAAAAGTGGATAGCTCTTGCAAGCAAGACAATGCACCACTTTTGGCAATTCTGTCTTTGATTTCAAAGTAAACGTCACTCTTTTTGACTTCAACACCATTTCTAGTGAGATAGTGCCGAATAAATTCTGTTAAATTGTTTTTCAATAAGTCCTGCATCGGCTGCCAGTATTGGCAATATACAGACTGCTGCTTATTTTCATCCTGAATCTGCATGAAGAAATAGTTGCGAATTAAATCCGCTTGAGTCAGAGGTTTCCCTTTTGCATTTAAGCTCTCAAAAACCAAGTAAGGGTCGTCATCAACACTTAGAACAACGCTTACTAGAGAAAGGTTATTGCAAATGACATTTTTGATTTTTTGGCACTCTAGCGGCTTTTTTTGTCGAGTTTGTTTATCAAAGAAACGGTAACACTCTAGAATATTGCTCTCTTGTGCTGAAGATTCCGAACGTATTATCTGATGAAATGCCAGTCGATCAACTTGCGTGGGTTGGAGCTTATAATAATCTGCACCTTTCTTGAAACGATTCACTAGGAACGTATCATTAATCTCTGCTGCCAATTCTTCATCGGACTGTTTTACTACATCTCTCAGTACAGACAGCAGTATAAAAATAGTAGTTAGTCGTTGTTGCCCATCAATCAATAGATACTTGCTCACCTCTTCAGGTGCAGACGCTATGGGAATTATGACGATAGATCCCATGAAATGAGAGCGAGGATTCTCTACTTTACAAAGCTCCATGAGATCATCCCAGAGATCTTGCCATTCAGACTTTTGCCAACTGTAAGATCTTTGGAAAAGAGGTACTGAATATTGCTTGGGTGCATTAATAATTTCCTCTAGTTTGGTTTCTGATGCTTTCATGAGTTTTGATGGACGTTACTTTTAGAGTAGCAGGTGTTCAGTAACTAATACTACCCTATATTTGCAAGCTATCGCAAACAATACGCATTTAGTATTTCACTAGTCAAACTACATTGCGATTGGGTTGATTAAAGCCATCTTTTGTTATTTGGTTACTCTAAACTGATCCAAAAATGCCAGCGGTTGCGCCATATTCGCCGCAAACCCCAGGATGCCCCGATCGCGGTGTTCGTACAGCAGCTCACCCGCCGAATCGAATACAAACGTGCCCCCGCGCTGGGTCATGTGGCGCGCATCGGGCACGTAGCGGCTCCATTTGCCCAGCACTTCCACCATATTTCGTAGGCGCAGGGTGGCTAGCTCGAAGGGGCGCTGAAACCCTCGCCCACCGGCCAGCGCAAAGAACTCGCCCTTCATGGGGGGCAGTAATTTTGTGTCGATCGTTTCGTCGTCGGCGATCAATTGCGGCGCGGTGCGATCGCCCCGATAGCCGCGAAACACCTCCGCCAGCGTGCCCGGACTGCCAATGCCCGCACACATCAACATCAAATTGAGCCAGGCGGATTGACCGGGCTTCAAGCCTGGCCACGATCGCGTCAGCCCCCCGTAGAGACCCAACTCGCGATGCAAGGTCGCCTGCGCATCCATCAATAGCGATGCGGCCGGAAAACCGGTGTAGTCGCAAAACGCTTGACCCGAGGCGCGATCGCCAATGCCGACGGCTCGCACGATCAGGTTGCGCGATCGCAGGCGATCGGCTTCCCGGTGCAGCCACCAGGCATATTCCAAACTGTCGAAATCCCCCAATTGGGGTAGGGCAATGAAGAGAACCGGGGCCGATTCGCAGCCCGCCAAAACGGGAGTGATTGCCCCGTCGCTGACCCGTTCCCGTTGCGTATTTTGCAGAATTTTGTAGGCGTTCATAGGATTGATTGGCTCAATGTATTCGTTTAATGAGTTGGTTTCCTAGCTGGTAGTAAGCTAATAGTTAATCGGCTGTTAGTTTACGGGATCGGTTCAGCATTTCGATCAAAATTCCAAGAATCTGGTCGAGGTTTCCCAAAAAATATTCGTTTAAATCAAGAATGACCGTTTGCTCTTCCAATGCCAGGAATTTCCATAGACTGCCTGTGGTGATCACTCCATAAATAATAGGGACATTTTGATGATGTTGTCGATTAAACATCTGGGCGGCGATCATTTCTGCCATGCACTGCCCTAGGGCGTGTCATCAAATGAGCCAGATGACCGTAGCAGCCAAGTGAATCGCGCCCAGGAAGTTCCTTGCTCGTTTGTCATAACGTGTGGCAATCCCACGATATTGCTTCAACTTCTCAAAGAAGTTCTCGATCAAATGCCGCGCTTTGTACAACTCCCGGTCGT
>QLAH01000117.1_pt1 | contig 69531 bp, 64 predicted proteins | sample 4693081 | NCBI WGS metagenome assembly QLAH01 (sample SAMN09425401, study PRJNA476045) | Lake water metagenome, whole genome shotgun sequencing project.
CGCCACGATGTTCGAGCGGACGATCGCCACGTTGTCGCCGGTCAGTCGGAGCGAGCGGCGCGCCGCGTCGCCCTTCAGTTCCTGCGCGAAGACGCGGGCGCCCTCACGCAGGAGGACCTGCACTCCGCCCTTCGCCTCCACGGCGTCGATATCGACTTCGCCGAGCGGGTCGGATGGCTTCGATTGCGCGCTCGCGTCCTCAGACTTCGCGGGCGGAGCGTCCGCTGCGCGCTGCCGGAAGTCGACCACGAGGTCCTCGGTCCAGATCGTCTGCCTGTCGTCGCGCGCCTCGACCGCGGAACGCGCGACGAGCCTGCGCGGCATCGCGTCGCCGCCCATCGTCTCCGCGAGGAAGAGCTCGATCCGGCCTGCGCGCATCGCGCCCGCGCCGCCGAGACGCCGCACCTCGACCATGCCCGGCGCACCGCCGCCATCGGCGATGATCGCGTCGATCCGCTCGCCGCCCTTCGGCGAGAACGCGACCTCGAGGGTCGCGGCGTCGAGCTCGAACTGACGGCCGAAGACCTCGACCCCGCCGCCGAAGCGCGCAAGCGAGAGCGTGGCGTCCTCGCCGCCGCCGTCGAAGCGCAGGTCGACGCCGCCCTGCCAGAGGATCTCGAGTTCCTGCGTCTTCGGATCGAACTCGAAGTCGCGCGGGTTGACGGCGCGCCGCGCGGGCGGCTCCTGGCGCATCGCGAGCGCCGCATGCGCGGGATCCGCCGAGACAAGCATGCGGGCAGCATCGGGAACGACCGCTGGCGCGAGTTCGAGGAACCCGACCGCGCGCGCGGAACCGCGCGAGAGCGCGAGTCGCCCCGCGCCGTCGAGCCTGCCCTCTCCATCGCGGAGAGACGCTGTGAAGCGCGTCCCCTCGAGCTGCATGCGGCGATTGGTGACCGTGAGCGGCACACCAGCGCGGCCCTCCGCCTCGATGCGCTCCTCGCGCACGCCGTAGCGGAGACGCGAGCACACGATGCGCGAACGCGATTGGCCATCGAGGACCTCGACGCGCGGGCCAAGGACATCGAAGCGGATCTCGTCGGGGTCGGAGAGCTGGTCGGCGGGGTCGAACGCGGGCAGCATCACCAGCCTGCCGCCGAAGGTGACGGTGACGCCGTCTGCCTCGCTCGGGGCGGCCGAAGCCACCTGGGCGAAGGCAAGCGGAAGGACGGCAAGCGCGGCCTGCGCGCGCGGAAACAGCGTGGCGTGCATCGGTTGTGCCGTCCTTTGGCCTGATCGCGGAACGAAGGCAAGGTCGTCGAGGCCGCGCGACTCGAGGCTGAAGACGGCAACGAGCTCCTCACCCGTGATCGTGGTGCGCACGCCGTCCTTGACGCGCACGATCTCGACGCCGCCGAGCATGACGAGTCGATAGAACGGCGCGCGCGCAGAGGCCGATGCTGGCGCGGGCGGTTCGGAAGGCGTGCTCGGCGCCACGGGGCGCTGCGCCTGCGTCGTCGGCTGCTGCGGCTGTGCGTTGCCTTCCCGTGCTGCGGCGCGGGCTGCATCCGCACGGGCGACGGCGCGGGCGGCGGGGTCGATGCGGATCGGTTCGAGCGCACGCTCGACGATGAGGCGCTCGACGCCGTCGCCTTCCGCGTCGAGGACGAGCGAAAGACCCTCGCCCGCAAAGCTCCCAGCCTCCGTCGCAACGCGCACCGCCCTGTCGCAGCGCACCTCGCCGAGGACGCCGTCGAACTGCGCGGACTCGGCGGTCACCACCACGGCGGGCGCGTCGCGGTCGATGTCGACCGCGCGGCCCGATCCGCGCTCGGGCCTGAAGAGCCTCACCACGACATCGTCCTCGAGCGTTCCCGATTCAAGCGCGCGGCGCGGCACATAGGCGACGCCCTTCCGCGAGGCGAGCGAGAGAACGCGGCCGTCCTTCAGGTAGATCACCGCGCGCGGCTCGAGCATGGCGACCTGGCTTCCGGGAAGCGGGTCGAGCTTGGTCGCGCTGTACTGCTGTGCGAGGCGGCCCTGTTCATCGGCGACCTGCACCCACGCGCCCGAGGCAAGCGACACAGAGGTCTGGTCGGGCGTCGCGCCCGAGGCGCGTGCGAGCTCCTCGGGGCTTGCGAGGCGCGGGGGAAGAAGGTCCTCGACGGAGTCGAGCCTGCTTTCGCGCGAGGCGCGCGGTGTGCCGCGGTCGACATTGAGCGCGGCGAGAATGACGAGCACGGCAAACGCGGCAGCAGGCAGCGCGAAGAGGAGCCCGCGGCGCTCGCGCAGCGCCTTCAGAGCGCGTTCAAATCCGCTCATGGGCGCGCCCCCGCGCGGACGTCGTCACCCGCGAATTCCGGATCGAATGTGCGAACCGCCTCGGCCCAGCGCCCCTGCCCCTTGAGGATGTGCTCGATCGCCTCGCGCACGGCGCCCGACCCGCCGGGCCGCGCCGTGACGAATCGCGCCACATCGAGGACTTCCTGCGCCGCATCGCGCACGGCGATCGGGAGCCCCGCGCGGCGGAGGATCGGCAGATCGGGAAGGTCGTCGCCGATCATCGCCACTTCGGTCGCGTCGAGCGAGAGCTCGCCGAGCAGCGTGGTGAACGACTCGCCCTTCGCCTTCGAGCCCGAGACGACATGGCGCACGCCGAGCTCGCGCAGGCGATGCCGCAGCGCCATGCCGTTGCGACCCGTGATGACCGCCGTGCCGTAGCCGAGGCGCGACCACATCCTGAGCGCCGCGCCATCGCGCACATGGAATCGCTTGGTCTCGTGGCCCGCATCGTCAATGGCGATTCCGCCATCGGTGAGGACGCCATCGACATCGAGGAAGAGGAAGCGGATCCGTTCGACCGACACGGAGTGAGTGTACCCGCTGGCGGCCGCGCTCACCCCGCGCTGAAGAGGAGGAGCGTCCCGAGCCCGAGGTAGAGGAGCATCGTGCAGGTGTCTGCGATGACGAGCGTCACCGGCCCCGCTGCGACGCTTGGATCGAGCCGCACGGCGTGCAGGACCACGGGAATGCCGCCGCCGGCGAGCGCTGCGACGACCATGGCGACGCCGATCGAGAGGAACATGGTGAGCGCCCCGTCGAACCCGCCTCCCCAGAGCAGGCTCGCGAGGGCCACGATCAGGCCCGAGGTGATCGAAAGGAGCACCGCCGTGAGGGCCTCGTTCCCGAGCCGCCGCAGGACGCTCCGCCGCCCCGAGCGCCCGTCGTCGTCCGCGACCCCCGTGCCGACCGAGAGCGTGAGCGACTGCATGGCCACGCTCTCGCTGAGTGCGAGGACAAGCGGGAGGAAGAACGCCAGCAGCACGACCTGCTGCAGGAGTTCGGTGAAGATCGAGCCGATCAGGGCGCACAGGACTCCGCCCGCGATGTTGCAGAGGAGCCACGGCATGCGCATGCGGTAGCTCTCCCACGGCGTGAGTTCCGCCGCGTGCTCGATGTGGAGTCCGAGCGTCTGGAAGACCTGCCGCACGCGCTCGTGCTCGGCGCGCTCGAGCTTCTCGCGGGCGTACTGCTCGACGTCGATCGCGCCGACAAGGTGACCGTCGCCGTCGACGACGGGCAGCGCGAGGAGCCGCGACGACGCGAAGCGACCGAGCGCCTCGTCGAACGAAGTGTCGAGCGTGACGGTCTCGAGCTCTGTCGCCATCACGTCGCGGATGCGCGCCTCGGGCGGCGAGAGGAGCAGCGCGCGCATCGGCACCTGCCCCACGAGGCGGTCGTCGTCGTCGAGCGCGTAGATGTAGAGGACGGGGTGGTCGATCGTGCGCGAGCGGAGCTCGGCGAGCGCGGACTGGATCGTCTCGTTCGCGTTGACAGCCGTCTGCACCGACCGCAACCCGTGCAGCACGGACACGGCGAGCGCAGAGGGCCCCGCACCGCTGGAACCGCGGGAGTTCGATGCATTCCTCTGCGCCCGACCCTTGAGCATGTCGCAAAGCGTAGCCGATGCGCAGCGCGCGGTGGCGCGCGATAGATCAGCCCTGCGCCGCTCCTCCACCAGCGCCGCCCTCCACGAGGAACGCCGTGATGATGTCGTAGACCGCGTGCGTGGCCGCCACCACGCCGAAGCCGCGCACGAGATACACCGCGCCGAAATAGGCGCCGGCCGCGAAGTAGAAGACGAAGCGCTGCAGGAGCAGCGCGCCGTCCGCTCCATGGATCGGGTGATAGATGGCGAAGCCGAGCGCGCTCAGGAGGACGGAGAGGATCACGCCCGCACGGCGCCCGAGTCCAAGCACGTCGACGAGGAGCGTGATGAGGACCCAGAGGAGGAGCAGGCGGAAGACGAGTTCTTCATAGAGCCCCGCGCCGATCGAGACGGCGATGCGTGCGCCGAGCGGAAGCGCCTCGAACGCCGTGCCGCCGTCGGCCAGCGCAGCGAGCGGCGCTGCGCCGCCCGCGGTCGCTTCGGGAAGCGGAAGCAACCGCACGCTCGCCTCGGCGAGGACGAGGACGGGGAGCGCAAGAATCGCGCTCTCGAGGAACATGCGCGCCACCACGCCGAGGTCGACGATCCACGGCGCGCGCCGCGCCGCGTGCCAGCCGATGAGGATCGCCACCAAGAGAACCCCCGGGAGCGACAGCGCCGCAGGCCCGAATCCGATCGCGTCGAAGAGCCGCAGAATCGCGAGATGCGCCTCGTTCGTCACGAGCCCGTCGGGCGAGCGGAGGACGCGCACGAGCTCGTACTCGTAGAACGCGATGAACGGCAGCAGGAAGAAGAGGATCTCGAGCGGGCGGCGCGACGCCTCGAAGTAGCCGCGTGCGGCGGGCGAGGAGCCCGAGCCGAACAGCGCGCCAGGCCCACGCAGGAGCGTGGCGCCGAAACTCGGCGCTGCCGAGCGTCTGCGGTGCTGCGGTCGCTCTTCTGCCATCGGGATTCACGCGCTCCGCGCGCAGACGCAGTCTCTCCGCATCGCAGCGGGTGCGCAACCTCGCCTCGGCGGATGGTCGCGCAACGAAAGCACGCCTTGCGGAGCAAGGCGTGCGGAGACTTGGGGCGAGCAACGCGCGTGAAGCGCGGCTTCACGACGCGGCTTCACATGCTCGTGACGGCTTACTTCTTCTTCAGCGTCGCGAGGCGCGCAGCCATGCGGCTCTTGCGGCGCGCAGCGGTGTTCTTGTGGATGGTGCCCTTCGCTGCGATCTGGTCGAGCGTGCGGGCAGCCTTGCGCATCTCGGTCTCGGCCGCGGCGGCGTCGCCGCTGGCGATCGCCTTCAGGAAGCCGCCGACATCGCCCTTGATGCGACGCTTGCGCCACAGGTTGAGGGCGTTGCGCTTGGCGCTCTGACGAACACGCTTCTTGGCTGAGTCGGTGTTTGGCACGGTCGGTCCTGAGAGTTCGAGAGTGACTGGCTCGGCGCTCGCCGAGGCCCGTTGGTTCCACCCGCCCGAAGACGGATCGCGGATCATGGCGGATCGCGCCGACCTTTGCAAGTCCCTGCAGCCATGGCGACTTGGGAGGTACGCTTTCCGCGTGCCCGAGCGCAGAGTTCCCAGCGCCCTCTCGGCCTTGTCCGAACGCACCGACACGCGCGACGCGGCGCGCGAGGTCGCAACGGCGCTGCGCGGCGGCATGATCGTGCGGCCCGATCTCCTCGTCGTCTTCGGTTCGTTTCACCATCGCGCGCTGTTCTCGGACGCGCTCGACATCCTCCGCGCGGAACTCCATCCCGCGCACCTTTTGGCGTCGACCGCGCGGGGCGTGATCGGCGCCAGCGTGCACGACGGACGCGCCTCGCCCACCGTCGGCGTCGACGGGCGGGCCGCGTTCTGCGCGCTTGCACTGTCGCTTCCCGGCGTGGTGGCCAGGCCGTTCGCCTTCGACATCGCGGACGGGCCGCCCGCGGTCTGGAGCCGCGAGTTCGTCCGCTCGCGCGTGGCGCTTCCACCTGATGTGTCGGATGCATTCGGCCCGCTGTCGCACGCGGGCACGCTTCTCGTCGCGGACCCGTTCTCGATCCACGCGGGCCTCGCTGCGGCCGCGATCGACGACGCGGCTGGCGCGGGCGGCGCGCGCATCGTGGGAGCGCTCGCAAGCGGCGCGAGCCACGCTGGGCTGAACGTGCTCGCAGCCGACCGACGCGTCGCGCACATGGGGCTTGTGGGGCTCAGTCTCTTTGGCGACCTCTCGCTCGACGTCGTCCAGGCGCAGGGAACCCGCGCGGTGGGCCGCCCGCTCGTCGTCACGCGCGCGACGGGAAACGAGATCGGCGAGCTCGGCGGGCGCCCTGCGCTCGAGGTCACGCAGGAGGTCTTCGAATCGCTTGACGACCGCAGCCGCGCGCCCGTCGCGCGCGGCGTCCTCGTCGGCGTCGCGCTCGACGCCGCGCGCCCGAGGCTCGGGCGCGGCGACTTCCTCGTGCGGCCGCTGCGCGCGGTCGACGAGACGCGCAAGTCGCTTCTCCTTGGCGACTCGATCCAGACGGGCGCCACGGTGCAGTTCCATCTCGACGACCCCGAAGCCGCAGCGGACGACCTCGCCATGCTTCTCGACGCGGAGTCCTTGCGCGAGCCGCCGGCCGCGGCGATCGTCCTCCACGGCAATCGCGTGGCGCCTGCGGTGGACGCAGCGCTCGAACTCGATGCGGACGAACCCGCCGCCATCCTGCCCGTGCTCGCGACGCTGTCGCGGCGGCTCGGCGCGATTCCGCTCGTCGGGCTCGAGAGCGCGGGCGAACTCGCGCCACTTCGGGGGAAGACGCCGCTTGCGGGGCGCACGACCGTCATTGCGCTCTTCCGCGCGGGACGGTCGCCGCGGGCGCGCGCAGCGCCGCACGCGTCCGAGTGACGAACTTCGTCGCGCAGCCTTCGCGCGCTACGCTGTGCCACATGGCGCTTGGCCCGATCCTCCTCTCGCAAGGCCTCCTCACGGAGGAGCAGCTCGACGCGGCGCGAGCGGAGTCCGCGCGAAGCGGCGAACGCCTCGAGCAGGCCGCGGCGCGGCTCGGCTTCGCAAGCGCCGAGCAGGCCATGCGCGCGCTCGCGGCGGAGCTTGACCTCCCCTTCGTGCGGCTCGACGAGACGGAGATCGACGACGAGGCCGTCCGGCTCGTCCCGCCGCGCATGGTCTTCCGCCTGCGCGCGCTGCCGATCCGCCGCGAGGGCGGCGCGCTCCTGGTCGCGACGAGCGATCCGCTTCGCCTCGACGGCTTCGAGCAGATCCGCGTGGCGGCCGGTCTTCCCGTGAAGCTCGCGGTCGCGGAGGACCACGACCTCGGCTCGCAGATCCGCACGCGCTTCGGCGTCGCGGGCGATGTCCTTGAGGCGCTGGGTGCGGGCGCGCCGTCCGCAGGCGAGCTGCGCGCCGAGGCCGAGGAGGCGGGCGAGGCGGGCGAGGCGAGCGAGGCCAGCGTGGTGCGGCTCGTGAACGACCTTCTCTTCGAGGCGATCCGGGAGCGCGCGACAGACATCCACATCGAGCCCTACGAGCGCGAGCTCGCCGTGCGCTACCGGATCGACGGCGTCATGACAGACGCAGGCGTTCCGCCCGCGATCCACCGCTTCCGCAACGCGATCGCGAGCCGTCTGAAGATCATGGCGAACCTCAACATCGCCGAGAAGCGCCGCCCGCAGGACGGGCGCATCACGCTGCGCCACAAGGGGCAGGAGTACGACCTTCGGCTCTCGGTGATCCCCATGCTCTACGGCGAGGGGATCGTGCTGCGCATCCTCGCGAAGAGCGCTGTGCTCGCCGGACTCGACGAGCTCGGCATGCCCGCGCGCATCCTCGAGCCGTGGTGCGCGCTCGTGTCACGCCCGCACGGGATCGTCCTCGTCACGGGGCCGACGGGCAGCGGCAAGTCGACGACGCTCTATGCCTCGCTTCGCCGCATCGTCTCGGGCGAGGTGAAGGCGATCACGGTCGAAGACCCCGTCGAGTACCACGTTGCAGGCGTCAACCAGATCCAGGTGAACCATCAGGTCGGACTCGACTTCGCGAGCGGGCTGCGCGCGATCCTCCGGCACGACCCGGACATCATCATGATCGGCGAGATCCGCGACGCGGAGACGGCCAACGCGGCCGTGCAGGCCTCGCTCACCGGGCACCTCGTGCTCTCGACGCTCCACACGAACGACGCCGCAGGCGCTGCGACGCGCCTTCTCGACATGGGCGTCGAGCCGTTCCTCGTGGCGAGCACGCTCGAGGGCGTTCTCGCGCAGCGGCTCCTCCGCCGCGTCTGCCGGCAGTGCGCCGTGGCGCGCCCGCCCCACGCGGGCGAACTCCCTGACGGCTTCTCGGCGGGCCCCGACGGGCTCGTGGCGGAGGCCGTTGGCTGCCGAGACTGCCGCAACTCGGGCTATCGCGGCCGGATCGGCTGCTACGAACTGCTCGAGCTCGACGAAGGCTCGCGCGCGGAACTGATGCGCAGGGCAAGCAGCGCGTCGCTTGCGAAGGCGGCGCAGGCCGCGGGCCGTTTGGCCACCCTGCGCGAGGCAGCCGCAGCGCTTGTGGCCGCTCGGGTGACGACGCCCGCAGAGGCGGTCGCGTCCGTGAAGACCGTCTGATCGCAACCTTCCCCAGCGTCGAAGCGGCCGATTGACGGCGGCGCCGAAAGACCCGATACTCCGCCCCTCGGGCCTTGGGCCCATGGAGATTCCGCTGATGTCGTCCCGATCTTCCACTGGCGTGATCGTTGCTCTGGTGGTCTTTGTCGTCCTGAGCATCGCGCTGCTGGCGCTTTCGATCGTCCTTTACACCGGCCGAACCGCGGCGGAACAGAAGGAGAGCGAGGCCAGGGCCGAGCTCAACTCCTTCATCAACACAGAGCAGCGCGGCCGCAGCGACGCCCAGGCCATGAAGGCGAACGCGGGGGCGGAGAGCCTCTACGCCTACATGACCGAGCAGTCGGCGCAGGTCGCCCAGTTCGTGACGGGCGACCGCTCGGCAAGCCTCGACAAGATGCGCACGGACCTCGGGCTCGGCGCAGACGACACTGTCCGCAACGCCCTGCGCCGCGTCTCGCAGGAGCGCGATGCCCGCTCGCAGGAGGCGAACAGCCTCAAGACCCGCGTCGCGGACCTCGGCAAGGAGATCGACGCCCTGAAGGGGCAACTCGCGTCCGCAGAGAAGGCCCGCCAGGACGCCGTCGCAGCGGTCACCGCCTCGATCGCGTCCTACCGCGATGCAGGCGACAACTACCGCAGCGAGTTCGATCAGGCCATGGGCGCCCTCGAGACGACCCGCGCCGACAATCAGGCGCGCTTCAACTCCCGGGTGGCGCAGCTTGAGAGCGAGATCGACGGCCTGCGTTCGGAACGCTCGGTGCTCTTCTCCCGCATCACCGCCCTGCAGCGCAAGGTCGAGGCGACCGCCACCCGCGCCGCGAACCCCGCCACGCTGGTCGACGCCCGCGTCGTTGACTTCGACGCGAGCACCGGCACGATCTTCATCGACATCGGCTCGAACAAGCGCGTCGTGCCAGGCATGACCTTCGAGGTCTTCGACGACGCTGCGGCGATCATGGCCGCTGCGGACAGCGAGTCGCGCGGCAAGGCAAGCGTCCAGGTCATCAAGGTCGGCGAGTCGACCTCGACCTGCCGCATCATCCGCGGGTCCGCAAGCCGCCCCGTCCTCCGCGACGATGTCCTCGCGAATGCCGTGTTCAACCCCGACTACCGGTTCAAGTTCATGGTCCACGGCAAGTTCGACGCCAATGGCGACGGACGCGCCACGGAGGCCGAGGCCGACTACCTCCGCAGCCGAGTGGTCGAGTGGGGCGGCGAGGTCGTCGAGGGCGACACCCTCGCGGGCGACATCGACTTCCTCGTCCTCGGCTCGCAGCCGCCGATGCCCGCCCCGCTGCCCTCGGATGCCACCGAGGCGCAGACGCTCTCCTACACCGAGCAGCGCGCGGCGCGCGAACTCTACGACGCGCTCTTCCGCAACGCTTCCGATGCGCAGATTCCCGTCCTGAACTGGACGCGCTTCGAGGCGCTCACCGGCACGGTGAACCGCTGACGGCGGGGCACGCCCCGTGACACGCGCAACCGAACTCACGCAGTACGCGGCGGCCAGAACGGTCGCCGCGCTGCTTTCGCCCTTCGATCCCGATCAGAATCTCGAGACCGCGCGCGTCGTCGGAAGGCTCTACGCGCATTTCTCGAAGCGGCGGCGCGAGCGGGCGCGTCTCGGGGTTGCGCGCGCGTTACCCGACCTCCCCGTCGAGCTTCAGCGCAGGATCGTCGCAGAGTCGATCGGCCACATGTTCGGGCTCTTCATGGTCGACGCCTTCGCCATGCCCGATCGCGTGGGCCACGAGAACTGGCACGAGCGGGTGCGCCTTGGAAACGTCGGGCGCGCCATGAAGCACCTGACGAGCGACCGCCCCGCCATCTTCGTGACGGGGCATGTGGGGAACTGGGAGATCCTCGGCTATGTGCTCGCGCTCGTCGGCTTCCGCATGACGGCGCTCGCACGGCCGCTCGCAAACAGGCCGCTCAACGACTGGCTCCTCGGCGTGCGGCAGAAGTCGGGCCTGAAGGTCATCACCAAGTGGGGCGCGACCGACGAGGTGCAGAAGGTGATCGAGTCTGGCGGCAAGGTGGGCTTCATCGCCGACCAGAACGCGGGCGAGGACGGGCTCTTCGTCCCGTTCTTCTCGCGGCTCGCATCGACCTACAAGTCGATTCCCCTTCTCGCGCTGCGCTACCAGATCCCCGTCGTGTGTGGCTACGCGCGAAGGCTCGACGGTGCGTTCCGCTACGAGCTGCGCGTGACCGATGTGATCGAGCCAGAGGAGTGGGCCGACGAGGAGGACCCCGTCTTCTTCGTGGGTGCGCGCTTCAACCGCGCGATCGAGTGGATGATCCGCGAGAGCCCGGAGCAGTACCTCTGGATGCACCGGCGCTGGAACTCCCGCCCGAAGCACGAGCGCGAGGGGAAGCCGCTGCCGGAGCGGCTGGCGCGGCGCATCGCGGCGCTTCCGTGGATGACGCCCGAGCTCCTTGCGGAGCTCGGGAAGCCGATCGACGCACCCGTCGAACCCGCCGCACTTCGGCTCGCAGACGCCCCGCGGGCGCTCGACCCCCGCTACCGTGCTTGACCGCGCGCCGCCATGCCAAACCGCTTCTCCAACCGCACCATCGCGATCGTCGACGACGACCCCGACATCCTGCAGTCGATGGAGCTCGCGTTCCGCCACGAGGGCGCGCATGTCCTGACGGCGGCCGACGGGCTCGGCGCGCTGCACATCGTGCGCGAATCCCGTCCTGCGCTCCTCGTGCTCGACATGATGCTCCCGCGAAGCTCGGGGCTTCTCGTCCTCGAGAAGATGCAGGAGGAGGGAATCGTCCTCCCCGTGATCATGGTGACGGCGAACCAAGGCCGGCGCCATCGCGAGTTCGCGCTCGGCGTCGGCGCGAAGCGCTACCTCTTCAAGCCCGTCTCTCTCGTGCGCCTGCTCGAGGCCGCGGAGGAACTGCTCCGCGAGCCAGGCAGCGCGGGCGTGGCTCCCGCCTGACGCGGCGGCGCGATCGCGCTATTCTCCGCCCTCGAAGGCAGGCGGCATGATCTACACCATCAACAAGATCCGACCGAAGCGCGAGGGAGGCGGGCTTGTCCCGCTCGGGTCGCGTGCGGAGGTCGTAGCCGCCTTCGCGCGAATGAACACGGCGCCCGACGAAGACGGAAGCCGATTCCTCTACGGCCCGGGGATGCGCGTCGAGCTCGCGGTCGACCCTGCGCTGCCGAACGCCTCGGCGCGCCGCGCCGCTGGAAGCGCCACGGTGGTCGCTGCCGAGGTGAAGATCGCGGAGGAGGAGCTCTTCGAGATCATGTTCCAGGGAACGCGCACGGAGTTCCCCGGGCTTCTCGCGCGCATGATCCGCCGCCACGGCTGGCAGCTTGTGAACCTCGAGACGGGCTCCTGCTATCCCCCACCGCCGCCCGACAGCGACGAGGACGACTCGTGAACGCGGAAGACGGCACGGGTGGGCGGGAGACCGCGTTGCGCGCGGTCGACTTCCGCGGCGACGCCACGATCGAGACAGTCGACGGCGCGTCGGTCGTCGGATTCGTCTTCGACCTTCGGGAAACAGGCAGCGATGCTGTCCTGCGGCTTCTTCCAGCGGACGGGGGCACGAAGGTCGAGATTCCTCTGTCCCGCATTCGCCGCGTGGAGCTCACGGGGAAAGACGCCGCGAGTGGCAAGACCTGGGAGAACTGGATCCGCCGATACGCGGAGAAGAAGCTCGCGGGCGAGTCCGCGGGCATCGACTGCGAGCCGATCGAGCCAGGATGAGCACGCAGCGCGTGTGTCCAGTATGGATGCCCCGCGCGCGTCCGTGCGGCCCTCTTGTTCTCGGACACAACCATCGTGAGGCGGGCGGACTTGCCGTCCCCCCTTCCGAGTGCCATCATCTGCGGTTCATGGACAGCCAATCGGGCTCCCATCTCGCAACACCCCCGAGCGCGGGATCGACAGCGGCCACCCACGGTGCGCCCGCCCGCGATCGCGCGGCGGTCCTCGCCGAGGCGCGCGCCGTGCTGGTCGAGCTGAAGGCCAATCGAGCGATCGTCGAGAACAAGCTCGCTGAAGACCGACGGCTGGATCCGATCCGTCAGGTGACGGGGTCAAGCGCTCTCGAGAACGCCATTGCGTCGACGGAGGAGTTGATCCGAGCCTTGGAAACCTCGGACCGGGACGCCTTGGGGGATTCCCCCGGGCAATCCCCCGGGCAATCTCTCGGGCAATCCTCGTGCCAGCTTGCCGACCCCGCCAGGCGGGCGTGAACGGCGCATCGCGGGCCGTCAGGCGGCCGCTGCGTCAGGGGCCCGCTCGGGCGTGAGTTCGCGCACGAGCGCGGCAACCTTCGCGGCATCGCGGCAGCGTCTGCTCGGTGCCAGCCCCTCGAGCATCGCGTCGATCCACGCAGGGTCGGGCACGGGAAGGCTCCAGATGCGGATGTCCGGGTGGCGCGACTCGCGGATGGTCTCCGCGTCGAGCGCGAGTTCCTCGAAGAGTTTCTCCCCCGGTCGGGCGCCCGTGTAGCGGACCTCGATCTCGCCGAGGCGCGAGCCCGCGGCCGAGGCGTCGTCGGGGAAGACCGCCGCCAGGCCGTGCATCTCGATGAAGCGCCGCGCGAGGTCGACGACCTTGAACGGCTCGCCCATGTCGAGCACGAAGACCTCGCCGCTTGCGGCGCTGCGGTCGGTGAGCGCTGCGGCCTGGATGACAAGTGCGGCGGCTTCGGGGATCGACATGAAGTACCGCGTCATGCGCGGATCGGTGACCGTGACGGGGCCGCCGTCCGCGATCTGCCGCTTCCAGGTCTCGAGCACGGAGCCAGAGCTTCCGAGGACGTTGCCGAAGCGCACCATCGAGCACGCAGTGCCGCTCGTGCGGTTCACATGCTGGACATAGAGCTCCGCGAGGCGCTTCGTCGAGCCCATGATCGAGGTCGGGTTGACCGCCTTGTCGGAGCTGATGAGGACGAAGCGCTCGGCGCCCACGGCGACGGCCGCGTCGACGGCGCTCTTCGTGCCGAAGAGGTTGTTGTCGACGGCGAGGCCCGGGTGGTCCTCCATCATCGGGACATGCTTGTGCGCGGCGGCGTGGAAGACGATGTCGGGCTCCTCCTCGCGGAAGAGCTCGAGCGTCGCCTCTCTATCGACCACGTCGTGGAGCGCGGCGCGGCGCGCGAGGCTTGGATGGCGGCGCGCGATCTGGCGGTCGATCTCGAAGAGCGCGTTCTCGCTGCGCTCGACGAGCACGAGTTTGCCGGGGTTGTATCGCGCGATGATGCGGCAGAGCTCGCTGCCGATCGAACCTCCCGCACCCGTGACAACCACTGTGCGCCCGCCGACGACTGCGCGGATCGCCGGCTCGTCGATCTGGCGCGGCGCGCGTCCAACGAGGCGCTGCAGATCGACGTCGATCTCCGTGCGCGGGCCGACGCCCGCGAGCTGGTCCTCGAGCGTGGGCATGAAGCGGTCTGCGATACCCATGCGGCGCAGACGGGTGCGGATCGAAAGGAGAAGCTCCGCCATCGATGCGGGGAGCGTGATGAGGGCGAGCGTCGGGCGGCGCACGGCGCAGATCGTCTCGAGGTCGTCGAGGACGCCGAGGACGGGGGCGGAGAATCCGCCGACGCCGAGGCCCTCTGGGCGCGGCGACTCGACCCCGACCTGGACGCGGCCGAGGATCACGGGCGCGCGGCGGTTGGATCCGCGCTGCGCTGCGACGAGGGCAAGCTGCATCTCGAGCAGGTCGCACGCGGCGCGCGGGCCGATCAGGATGGCGGACGAGGGCTGCGGGCTCTGGGATGCGTGCATGGGTGGCTCCTGACCATGCGGTCGAGGCGGTGGAGGCCCCCCGCGCAACCCCCAGGGCGCTGGAAGCCATCCGTGACCGTCGTCGGCCGCGCTTCGCTCTGTGCGGGCATGTCTCAGAACAGGGGCCCGCCCGTGGAGGTATCGACACTCTCGGCGCGGGTCTATAGCCAAATCGGGAAAGGGGCCCGTCGAAGTCGCGCCGCAGCGGAAAAGCGTGGTCGGCCTCTCGTCATTTCTCCGATCAACGGGGCGTCGGGCGGCGCAGACGGATGCTGCGCGAACCGCGACGGACCAGCCCCGTGCCCAACGACACGCCCACCATCGACACCTCTGGGAACGCGCGCCCCGCGATCCATCTGCTTGTGACAGGCGGCGCCGGCTACATCGGCTCGCACATGGCGCTTGCGCTCCTCGAACGCGACCCGTCCACGCGGGTCACGGTCGTGGACAACCTCTTCCGCGGGCATCGCGGCGCGGTCGATGCGCTGGCCGCCGTCGGCGGTGCGCGCCTGCGGTTCGAGCAGATCGACCTCCTCGAGACGGCGCGGCTTACGGCAGCGCTTGCGGCGGACCCGCCCGACGCCGTCCTTCACTTCGCGGCGCTGACCTCGGTCGGCGAGAGCGTGGAGAAGCCGCTCGACTACTTCCGCACAAACCTCGGCGGCGGGCTCTCGCTTCTCTCTGCGATGCGCGAGGCAGGCGTTGCGCGGATCGTGTTCAGCTCGACCGCGGCGACCTATGGCGAGCCCGGGGCAGACGCCATGCCGATCACGGAGTCGACCCCGCAGCGGCCCATCAACCCCTATGGCCTCGCGAAGCTCCAGTTCGAGGATGTGCTGCGCGCGCAATGCGCAGCGCCAGGGCAACCGCAGCCACTCGCGGCGGTCGCGCTGCGCTACTTCAATGTCGCCGGAAGCGACGCGCGCGGACGGATCGGCGAAGACCATCGCCCCGAGACACACTTGATCCCGATCGCTCTCGAGGTCGCGCTTGGCAAGCGGCCGCACCTCAAGATCTTCGGCGACGACTACCCGACCCCCGACGGCACCTGCATCCGCGACTATGTCCATGTCTCGGACTTGGTCGACGCGCACCTTGCCGCGCTCGGCGCGCTCGCGCCAGGCGTCTTCCGCGCGTGGAACATCGGGATCGGCCGCGGCTACTCCGTACGCGATGTCGTCGAGAGCGTGCGCCGCGTGACGGGCCATGCGATCCCGACCGTCATGGGTGCCCGCCGCGCGGGCGACCCTGCTGCGCTCTACGCGGATCCATCGGCGATCGCGCGTGACCTCGGATGGAAGGCGCGCTACGCGTCGCTCGACGCCATGGTCGAGACGGCATGGCGTTGGATGCGCGAGCACCCCGACGGCTATCGCTGACGATGCCCGTGGCGTCAGTCGCCGAGCGTGAAGCTCAGGCCGAGCGAGATCGACGCGGAGTCGAATCCTGGATTTTCCGGCCCCGTCTGGCCGTTCGAGATGTGGAACCAGCCTGCGCGCCCGACAAGGCGGACGCCTTCGTCAAGCGCGTAGGTGAAGCCGAGCGCCACGCGCGGCGTGAAGTCGTAGTCGGTTCCGCCCGAGGGGACGACGTCGCTGAAGCCCGCGAAACCGCAGCCGCCCTCGATGAAGAGCGAGTAGTCGCGCTCACGGACGAAGTGCCATCGCGCCACGAGCGCCGCACCGCCGCCGAACGCGTCGTTCGTGCCGTCGTCGAAGTAGAGTCCCTCTGCCAGGACGCCGAAGCTGACGCCATCCGCGACGAACCAGTGGACGCCCACGCCGGCGATTCCGAGCGTGGTGCCGTCGAAGTCGAAGGCGGGGCCGATCGAGATCTCGAGCTCGACGCTGTCGGCGGCGCCGTAGAAGCGCGCATCCTTTGGCTCGGCGGCGGACCCGTCCGATGCCTGCGGCGAAGTCTCCGATCGGGAAGCAGTCGCAAGGCCGACCCGCGAGAGGTCAAGCGCCGTCGGATCCGAGGCGACAGGGTCGAACTCGAATCTCTCCGCATGCGCCGCACCCGCGAGGGAGAGCAAGAGGGCGAGCCCCGTGCTGCACGATGAAGTGCGCGGGCGACATGCGCGGGTTTGACTGGAGTCCATGCGCGCATCTTCGCGGTTCCGAGCCATTGCGCAAGTCGGTTCCGCGCCGCTCACCCTTCGAACCGTGCACGGATCGCAGCGTTGATGGCGTGGTTCGCGCGCGGCCACTCGAGCGCCGCGAGTTCGTCGATCGTGATCCACCGAACCTCGATCGATGGCTGCACGACGGGCAGTGCGTCGGCGCGCACCTCGACGAGGAACGACTCGAGCGAGATCGAGCGCTCGCGCGCAAGCTCGGCATCGGTGTGGGTCACGATGACAAGCGGCGATGGCGAACCGACGATGGCGCCGCCCGAGAGTCCCACTTCCTCCGCGAGTTCGCGCAGCGCAGCCGCGGCGGGAGTCTCGCCTGGCTCGATCTTGCCGCCGGGGAACTCCCACAGCCCGCCGCGAATGGCGCGCTCGGGCCGCCGCGCGACGAAGAACAGCGGACGCCCCGACTCCATCCGATAGACCACCGCCACCGCCACACGGACGACGCGATCGCCCAAACGCTCGGGAGAATTCGGGTTACTGGACGGCGCGGATGGTTCCGTGGACATAAGTCCCATCTGGAAAGAGATTTGCGTCAAACCGAGCGACTTCGGGGTTTCGATGCCTTTTCGATTGACCAAGACCCGCCCGACTCTGTACCGTGCGGAGGTCGAGGAACGCTCTGCCGTTGCTCGGCAGCCTACACAGCTTGGTTCGGAGGTCGATCCTCCGCTGTCCGCGTGCCACCTGCCAGAAGGCGTCAGCCTCCTGACTCGGCTCGGAGAGCCCGCCGCATCCGCATGATGCGGCGCACAATCCATCCAGCGGCCCTCACGGGTCGCGACACGCCGTCCGGAGCGAGTCGGAGCGCTCCGGGCGGCTGTGTTTTTGGAGACCGCAGGTCGCGCGGCCCTGTGCGGTCAGGGTGCTGAGCCTGCCGCAGCCGAATCCTTCGAAACCGAGCGTTCGGCGCCGCTGGTCTCCTCCGAGTCGACCAGGCGGGCTCGAAGCGCCGCCGCCCGCGAAAGGAGCGCTTCCTCGGAATCGTCGCGGGGCGCGAGGGTGAACATCCAGCGCGTCTCGTTGCGGGCGCGCACGGGAAGGACCTCCGCGAAAAAGTCGAGCGGCACCGTGTCCCAGATCGGACCGTCGGTCGTCGCAGGCGTGACGAGGGGTTCGTACCCCTCCTTCTCGATGCGCAGGTCGTAGGTGCCCTCGTGCGTGAAGGCGACGCTGACGGGTGTGCGGCCCGCCTGACGGTCGTTCACCCAGACGAGCGCGCCGGGAGGATCCGTCTCGATCGAGATGCGGCGCTCCACGCACCCTGTGAGCGCGGACGCTGCGATTCCCGTCGTGAGGATCGTGCCGAGGATGGTGGCGGATCGGTGCATGGCGGTTGCGTCGGTCAATCGAACTCGTCGCCGCGGAAGGTCGACGCGAGATAGGCATCGCGCACGCCCTGGTCGTTGATGATCTCGCGCGGCGTGCCTTCGCGCAGATTGCGGCCTTCGTGGATGATGCAGGCGCGGTCGCAGATCCGCAGCGTCTGCTGCACGTTGTGGTCGGTGACGAGCATTGCGATGCCATCGTCGGCAAGGCGGCGCACCTCGGCCTGCAGTTCCTCGACGGTGTGCGGGTCGACCGCCGCGAACGGCTCGTCGAGGAGCATCAGCTTCGGGCGCGTGACGAGCGCGCGAGCGATCTCAAGGCGCCTGCGCTCTCCGCCCGAGCATGTGCGCGCCTCGTCCTTCGCCTTGTGCAGCAGGCCGAACTGCTCGAGGAGTTCGTGGGCGCGGCGCTTCCGCTGCGCGCGGCCGAGCGCCTGCGTCTCGAGGATGGCGAGCAGGTTCTCCTCGCAGGAGAGCCGCTGGAAGACGCTCGGTTCCTGCGAGAGGTAGCCCATCCCAGCGAGCGCATGGCGGTACATCGGCTCGCGCGTGACATCGCGGCCGTCGAAGTGGACGCTTCCCGCCTCGGGCGTGATCATGCCGATCGCCATGCGGAACGAAGTCGTCTTGCCTGCGCCGTTCCGGCCAAGCAGGCCAACGACCTCCCCCGCCTCGACGTCGAACGAGACGCCGTCGACGACGCGTCGTCCGCCGTAGGTCTTCACAAGCGATCTGGCTTCGAGGAGCGCCACGCGCGCATGGTAGCGAGGGCGTGAAGGCCTATCTGCCGAAGCGCAGGATTGCGGGATAGCGGAAGAGCTCGCCTCCGCCCGCCGCGACGGCGCCGCGCACGAGCGACACGATCCACACGGGAAACCACGGGATCAGCGCGACCCAGCCGACGCAGGGGACGACGATGAGGATGAGCATCGTCGCCTGCGCGCAGAGCACCTCGAGGCCATGGTCGTGGACGAGCGCGCTTCGGCGGCGGAAGGCAAGCCAAAGCACGACGGGAACCGCGATGCTGAAGGGCGCGAGCAGCGCCGTGTAGAGAGGCCAGAGATGCATGGCGGCCGCCGCGACCTTCTCGAGATCGCCTGCCTCAGTGTCGACGACGCGGCCCGAAGGGGTCAGCCGCCAGCGCTCGAGCAGCGCCCGCGGCGGCGAGATTTCGGCTTCCGCCGTCGCGGAGGATGGACTCTTCTTCCCCGACCCGCCCGGCGAGAGATCGAGTTCGACGGCGAACGTACGGGTCTTCCGCGCGGCGGAGCCGGATCCCGGCTGGGAGCCATGGTCCTTCGATGGCTCTGGTGATGCGTGGTCGTTCTCAGCCATCGGGCGGGGCGGGTCGTTCGGGAAAGGTCGGCCAGCACTTTCAGGCTTTGAGGCTTTCAGGCCCTCATGCCGCATCCGCGCGGAGCGGCGTGCACGGGCTCAGCGGCGCCGCTCGACCTCGGCCGGATCGGGTTCTGCGCCACCCGCGACGAGGTCCGGCGCATCCGAGGCGGATCCCCGCTCGGTCGCAGGCAGTTCGGACTCGGCCGGGGTCTCCGCAAGATCTCCCCGAAGCGCGATGCGCACCTTGTCGATGCGCGTCGGCCCCGCGGAGAGGATCTCGAATACGGCCTCGGGAATCTCGTCGCGCTCGCCCTTCTGCGGCACACGGCCAAACCGATCGAGCAGGAAGCCTGCGATGGTGTCGAAGTCGCCGTCCTCGGGAAGCGAGAGGCCAAGGCGCTCGTTGATCTCGGTGATGGGAACTCGTCCCTCGGCCTCGTACTGGCTCGGCTCGAGGCGCACCATGACGGGAGGTTGCTCGTCGTGCGGCTCGTGCTCGTCGTGGATCTCGCCGACGATCTCCTCGAGCACGTCCTCGATGGTGCAGATTCCGGCGGTGCCGCCGTACTCGTCGACGACGATGGCCATGTGCACCTCGCTCGCCTGGAAGTCGCGCAGGAGTTCGCCCACCAGCTTCGTCTCGGGGACGCGCAGCGGCTCGCGCAGGATCGCTCCGAGCCGCAGTTCCTCGGCGCTGCGGCCGAAGTAACCGACGAGGTCGCGCACATGGAGGATGCCCTTGATCGAGTCGAGGCTCTCCTCGAAGACGGGGATGCGCGAGTGGGCGATCCCCGCGATCCGCTCGCGCACGGTGTCGAAGTCGTCGGAAAGCTCGATGGCCTCGACGTCGGTGCGCGGCGTCATCACGCTCGCGACGGTGGTCTGTCCGAACACGACCGCGCGCTGAAGGAGCGTCGCGGCGACAGGGTCTATCTCACCCTCGCGCTTGTGGTCCTCGATCGAGTGGAGAAGCTCTTCTTCGGTCTCGTCCTCGCGCAGGTTCGCGCCGGAGAGGCGGCGCACGACCTCGTCGATGAAGCCGACCGCCGCGAGGAGCGGCCCGACGACGAGCACCATCAGGCGCAGCACGGGCAGGCCCGTCGCGATCACGGTGTAGGTGGCGTGCCGAGCGATCGCGGAGCTGAGCACGCTCGTGAAGAGCCAGATGAGGGCGACCGACACGAGCGCTGTTCCAGCGAGGCCCGTGAGCGTGATGCGCGCGGCGTCGCCGAAGCCCTCGAACGCGACGAGGACGAGCGAGAACAGCGCAACACGGCCGACCGTGCGGAAGAAGGCGACCGCGTGGGACGCCTCCATCAGCCGCTCGAGCAGCCACTTGCCGCGGGAGCCGAGCCCACGCGACTCGAGCTCCTCCTCGAGACCTGCGCGGCTCGCCTGGACGAGGGCAAGGTTGAGCGACGAGCAGTAGCTCGTGGCGGCCACGGTCGCCAGGATGGCAAGGACGAGTGTTGGGTTCACCGACGGCGATCCTCATCGGCGGGCGGGGCGAGGCCCCCCTCCGCCAGCGAAGGTCTAGCGTACACCACGCCGCCCCCGCCGAGGGCGAGTATGCGGTCCTCCTCGGCGTGGATGGCCAGGGCGCTCTCAGGGGTGTCGTCCCGATATCCACAGGCGTGAAGCGCACCGTGGACGGCGTAGAGCAGGATTTCTCGGTCACAGGGGTGCCCCCGCGCAGCGGCCTCGCGCGCGGCGACATCGATGCAGACGATGAGGTCGGCCTCGACGGGGGCTGTCGGGTCCGACTCATCGTGCGCGGGGAAGCTCATGACATCGGTGGTGCCCGCGACGTCCATGTAGCGCCGATGCGCGGCGTCCATCGCCGCGTCGCCCACGAGCAGCACATCGACGCGCGCAATCGCACGCGGGAAATGCGGCAGGAGCAACGCGAACGACCGCGCCAGCGCCGCGCAGTCGACCGCTCTCGGGCACCCCTCGCCGCGGTGAAAGGCGATTGCCGGTTCGGAGGCGCTCAACGCGCGACCGTCAGCGGAATGCCGCCGACGGCGACCGAGTACGGCTTCACGCGCGCCTCGAACTCGCTGCGGTACTTGTTGACGATCGTGCGGATCGCCCAGTTGTTGCCGTCGGCGAGGCCGCAGATCGTGGTGCCGGGCGAGAGACCCATCGAGCCCGCGATCTCGAGGAGGAGATCGAGGTCCTTGGTGGTCGCGTCGCCGCGCTCGATGCGCGTGATGAGCTTGAAGATCCAGCCCGCGCCCTCGCGGCACGGCGTGCACTGGCCGCACGACTCGTTCTTGAAGAACCGCGCGATGTTGCGCGCGACCGCGACCATATCGGTGTCTTCGTCGAAGATCGTCGGGCACGCTGTGCCGAGGCCCATGACATCGCAGCGGCGGCCGATGTCGAAGTCCATCGGCGCGTCGTACTGGTCGGGGCCGAGGACGCCCATCGAGACGCCGCCCGCGATCGCGCCCTTAAACTTCTTGCCGCCGCGCATGCCGAGGCAGAACTTCTCGACGAGTTCCTTGAGCGGAATGCCGAGGTCGCACTCGTAGACGCCCGGGCGGTTCACATGCCCTGAGACGCCCATCAGCTTCGGGCCGTAGCTCGGGGCCCCGCCGATGTTGCTCTCGCAGCCGAGGCCCTTCCACCACGCAAGGCCCTTGTCGACGATCGGGCTCACGGCCGCGAGCGTCTCGACGTTGTTGATGATGGTCGGGCGTCCGAAGAGGCCCTTGACCGCGGGGAACGGCGGCTTGAGGCGCGGCCAGCCGCGGCGGCCTTCGATCGCCTCGAGGAGACCAGTCTCTTCGCCGCAGATGTAGGCGCCGGCGCCGCGGTGGAGGTAGCAGTCGACCGCGAACTTCACCTTGCCGTTCATCAGGCCCTGCTTGCCGAAGATGCCCTTCGCGTAGGCCTCCTGGATCGCGCGCTCGACGACCTTCGCCTGGTGGTGGTACTCGCCGCGGATGAAGAAGTACGCTGTGTCGAGCTGGCAGGCCCAGCAGGCGATCGCGATCCCCTCCATGATGATGTGCGGGTCGTAGTCGCAGAGCAGGCGGTCCTTGAAGGTGCCGGGCTCGGCCTCGTCGCAGTTTATGCAGAGGTAGCGCCGGCCGCCATCGGCTGGCGGGAGGAACGACCACTTGAGGCCGCAGGAGAAGCCGGCGCCGCCGCGGCCGCGTAGGTTCGCGTCCTTCACGAGGTTCACGATGTCGGCGGGCGTCATCTCGAGCGCCTTCTCAAGGCTCTTGTAGCCGCCGGTCGCCATAAAATCGTCGACCGAGACCGTCTTGCGGGTCTTCGGGTCGCCCCAGGGGAAGGTGGGGATGCGCTTCGTGAGGACAGGCTCGGTCATTGGCATCGGGAACTCGCAGTCAGCGTGATTCGCGCGGTTTGCTTTCGTCTTCGGTCTTGCCGTCTGGCTTCAGCGGCTCGTAGGTCACTTCGTCGATCGTGGTGCGGCGGAAGACATAGTCGCCCTTCCGCACCTCCTCCACCGTCCGCCCGACCTCGCGCGTGGCGCGACCGGTCTGGCCCTCCGTCGGCGCTCCCGACGGTTTCGTCTCGTCGAGCCCCTCCACGACGCCGCGGAAGAAGCCCTCGATGTTGTCGAGCAGCGAGGGCTTGCCGCGCTGGTCGTCTCGCGCGGGCATCAGTGATGTCCGCCGCCGTTTCCGCCCTTCGCCGCCCCGATCGAAGCCTCGTCGATGAGCTTGTCGATCGATTCGATGGTGAGGTTCTCGTGGAGCTTCTCGTTGAAGAGCGCGACCGGCGCCGTGTCGCACGAGCCGAGGCACTCGAGGGTGAGCAGCGTGAACTTGCCGTCGTCTGTCGTCTCGTGCGGCTCGATGCCGAGGCGGTTGCGCACATGGTCAACGAGCTTCTGGTGGCCGCAGACCTCGCAGGCGATCGACTGGCAGATGCCGATCACGCACTTGCCGACGGGCTCGGTATGGAACTCCTCGTAGAAGGTCACCGTGTCCATCACGTCCGCGGGCTTGATCGAGAGGAACGACGCGATCTCGACCATCGCCTGATACGGGATGTGGCGGTACTCGTGCTGGATCTCGTGGAGGATCGGCAAGAGCGCGCCTTGCTTGGTGGCGTAGCGCGGAAGAAGATCCCTGGTCCAGCGATCCTTCATCGCCTGCGTGCAGTACGGCTCGGCGCGGGTGGGGATCCTGGTGGTGGCGGATGGCTTGGTCGTCCAGCTCATGATGGTCCTAACTTCGCTTTGCGTTGAACGCGCCGTTCACACTTCGCTTCACTCTCGCCAGAGGTCGCTGCCGCAGCAGCGGCCGCTCAAACTTCGCCGCAGCAGCGGCCGCTCAAACTTCGCCGCAGCAGCGACCGCTCAAACTAACGATCCAATTCGGCCGCAATGATGTTGAGGGACCCCAGCACCGCCACGATGTCCGCGAGCTGATGCCCCTCGATCATCTTCGGGAAGATCTGGTAGTTGATGAAGCACGGCGGCCGCGTGCGCGCGCGGAACGGATACTTCGTGCCGTCGGCGACGATGTAGTACCCGAGCTCGCCGTTCGGGCTCTCGATCGCGCCGTAGGTCTCGCCGACGGGGGTGTCGAAGCCGCGGTTGTGCATGTAGAGCTCGAACAGCTGGATCACGCCTTCGATCGAGCCGTAGACGTCGGCCTTGTCGGGCACGCGCATCTTGCCGTCGGCGACGGCGTTGATCGAGCCGCCCGGGAGACGGTCGATGAGCTGGTCGATGATCTTGGCGGACTGCTTGATCTCCTCGAGGCGCACGAGGTAGCGCGAGAGGCTGCAGCCGGCGCTTGCGATCGCGATCGAGAACTTCACGCGCTCCGCGCCCTCGCCGTCCCAGTTGTCGGCGAAGCAGAGGTACGGATCGTCCTTGCGGACGTCGCGGCGCACGCCCGCGCAGCGCGCGTTCGGGCCCGTGAGGCCCCATTGGATCGCCTCGTCCTTCGTGACGGCGCCGACGCCGTCGAGGCGGTCGACGAAGATGCGGTTCCGGTTGCAGAGGGTCTCGAGGTCGGTGATGGCCTTCGGGAGGCGGACATCGATGAAGTTCCGCACCATCCGCTTGAAGACCTCGTCGTCGGGAATGTCGCGCCACGCACCGCCGACGCGGGTCCAATCGGGGTGGAAGCGCTGCCCCGAGATGTACTCGACGATGTCGTAGATGAACTCGCGCTCGTTGAAGCCGTAGAGGAAGCCCGTGAACGCGCCGAGGTCGAGCGCGGCGGCGCCGACGCAGAGGAGGTGGTTCTGGATGCGGCCGAGCTCGCACATGATCGTGCGCACGACCTTGGCGCGCGGCGTCAGCTCGATCCCGAAGAGCTTCTCCACCGCATGGTGCCACGCGATGTCGTTCACGATCGGCGAGATGTAGTCCATCCGGCTGATCGTGCAGACGTACTGGTTGTAGTCGTGGTGCTCGCCGAGCTTCTCGAACCCCGAGTGGAGGTAGCCGATGTGCGGGGTGCAGCGGGCGATGCGCTCGCCGTCGAGCTCGAGCACGAGCCGCAGTGTCGTGTGCGTGGCGGGGTGCTGCGGACCGAAGTTCAGAACCCAGCGGTCGGGCGCCTGGAAGTGGTCCTTGAGGTAGTCCGTGTCCTCGACATCAAGGCCGAAGCCTTCGCCGGGGGTGATCGTGTACGGCATAGGACGGAGAGTATAAGTCGAAGCGCCCCCCGCTGCGGGACGCGTGGGGCGTGTTCAGAAGGCTCCAGGCCGCAGATACGGGTTCGACCGACGCTCGGCGCCGATCGTGGTCTCGGGGCCGTGGCCCGTCAGGACCTTTGTCTCGTCGGGCAGTTGCATCAGGGCGTCGAGCGAGCGCCGCATGGCGTCGGGGTCGCTGGTGGGGAAATCGAGCCGTCCGATGGAGCCCGCGAAGAGCGTGTCGCCGACGATCGCAATCGCGAGCTCCTCGCACCAGAGGGTGATCCCCCCGGGCGAGTGGCCGGGCGTGTGAAGCACGCGGAAGTAGTGGTTGCCGAGTTCGAGCATCTCGCCCCCGTTCAGGCACGCGTCGGGGGGCGGCGCGCTGACGGCAGGCGGGATGAACGCAGAGAGGTTGAGGTTCGGATCCTCGTTGAACTCCTTCTCCGCGCGGTGGCAGAGGATGTTCACAGGCCCGAGCCGAAGGCGCATCCGCGCGAGACCTGCGATGTGGTCGCAGTGGCAGTGCGTGAGGATGCAGAGCGCGGGCTTGAGCCCGCTTGACTCGATGAAGTCGATCATGGCCTCGGGTTCGTACGGGCAGTCGACGACCCAGCAGGCGTCCGCGGGGCCACCCTCCTGCCAGACGACGTAGGCGTTGGTGGCGAAGTCGCCGAGTTCGAACGCGCGGTGGGAAAGTGCCATCCGCACAGGGTAGCGCGCGCGGGACGCACGCCCCCCGCCTCTTTCGGTACGCTTCCCCTCATGAAGACACGGACCGTCTCGGCGATGCTCCTCGCGCTCGCAACGCTTGGCGGATGCGACACGATCCAGTCGGACTTCAGCCAGTTCGTCGACAGCTTCTCGCAGCCGACGCCGGCTGAGGCCGCGCAGTGGGCGGCAGATCCGAACGACAGGGAGAACGCGCGCCGCGGCACGGTGCTCCTCGCGAACGCTCCATGGGGCGGCGCACTCCCCTACCTCAGGCTCTACCGTCTCTACGCCGAGGAGGCGCCCGATCCGCTCGTGCGCGCGGCGGCGCTGCAGGCGCTCGGGCGGCATGGCGACGCCTCCGATGCGGTGCTCGTCGCGAAGAGCCTCGAGAGCCCTTTCCGACAGGTACGGCTTGCGGCGGCGAAGTCGTTGCAGCGCCTGCACGACCCCGTCGTCGCCGACTCGATCTGGCCGCGCCTGATCGACGCGACCGAGGACCCCGATGTGCGCACGGAGCTTGCGATCGCACTCGGGCAGTACCAGACCCCCGCCGTCTTCCAGGCGCTCGTGGCAGCGCTCTCGCAGCGCGAGCTCGCCGTGAACATTGCGGCCCTCGATTCGCTGCGCACGCTGACGGGTGCAAACCTCGGGCTCGACGAGGACGCGTGGCTCCGGCTGTACGCCTCGACCGCGACGCCCTTCGCAGGTGGCCGCATCTACCTGTACCCGACCTTCGTGCGCAGGCTCGACATCTGGGACAGGCTCATCTTCTGGATGCCGGCCGTCTTCGAGGACCCCGATGTGCCCGAGGGGCTGCGCGTGATGGGCCCGCGTCGCACGGGCGATGCACCGCGCGACGCGAGCGCCACGGCTGCAGCCCCGGCCGGCGCAGAGGAGCAGCGCTGACCATGGCGCGGACCTCGACTGGCGAGATGCGGGCGCTCGTGGCGCGGGGCAGCGCCGCCGACCTCGCGACCGTTCCCATGCCGGCCCTGCGCGATGGCTTCGTCCTCGTTCGCGTCACGCATGCGCTGGTGACGCCGTTCGAGCGCGAGAGCCTGCGCGGCCTGGCGGCAGCACAGGCGCTTGGCGACGGCGAGGGCAGCGCCGATGCGCAGCACATCCTCGGCACCTCGTTCGTCGGCGTCGTCGAGGATGCATCGCGCGGCGGAAGCCACGCGCCCGCGCGCGGCACGCGCGTGGCCGTGCAGCCTGTCTTCTCCTGCGGAATCTGCGAGCGCTGCGACAGCGGGGTCGGCATCCACTGCCTCGCGCGGTCGGTCGCAGGGCTTGATTCCGCGATCGGCGGCCTTGCGGAGTTCGCTGCGGTTCCCGCCGCCTCGTGCGTCGAGATCCCGCCATCGCTCGACGAGGAGCGTGCGAGCTCCGCCGTGGCTCTCGCACGTGCGATCGAGGCTGTCCGACGAGGCGGCATCGAAGGCCGCAGCTACGTGAGCGTGCTCGGAGACGACCTCTTCGCCGTGCTCGCTGCGCTTGTTGCCGTCGAGGAGAATCCTCTGGCGCGGCTCGTCGCGGGCCGCGAGGCCACGCTCGCGGTCGCTGCGCGGTACGGGATCCGCCACCGTGCGCTCGGCGAAGTCGGCAGGCGCGGCGACCAGGAACTCGTGATCGACATGACGGGCTCGCCCGAGACGATCGGCGCGGCGTGCCGCATGGTCGGCCCGCGCGGACATGTGGTGGTCGGCGGAATCTCCGCGGGTGCGCCCGTCGCGGTCGACCTCTCGCACCTCGCGCTTGACGAAATCGAGATGTTCGGCTCGGGCTTCGGGGAGCTCGCGAGCGCGCTTGACCAGCTCGCCCGTGCGCGCATCGACCCGTCGGCCCTTCTCTCGCGGCGCGTGCCGCTTGCAGACGCCGCGCGCGCGATCCCGATGCTCGCGGAGCCTGGAGTGTTTTCAGTGCTCGTGCGGGTGGAACGGTGAAGGACCGCGGGAAGCGCAGCCAGGAGAACGCTTCGGACGCGGGCGGATCGCTGGCAGAGCGCGTCCTCGTCGAGAGCGCGTCGTCGCCGGACGACCCGATGTCGGCAGCGGGCGTCGCGCTCGAGCAGGAGGCGATTCCCGACGAGCGCGGCGTGATCAAGGCGGGAAAGCTCGCTGGGAAGAGCATGTCGCAGGCGATCTGGATCCTGGCGCTCCCCGTCCTGCTCCAGCAGACGATGGCCGCGATGGTCGGCTTCGTCGACAAGCTCCTGGCGGGAAACCTGCCCGCCGAGATCGCCCGCCCAGCGATGGACGGCGTCGGCCTCGGCAGCTTCGTCGGGTGGTTCATCGGCATCGCGCTCACGGGGCTTGGCGTCGGAGGCCAGGCCATCATCGCGCGCGGGATGGGCTCGGGAGACCTGCGCGAGAGCCACCGTGCGCTCGGGCAGTCGATGATCCTCTCGGTCGCATGGGGCGCGTTCGTCGGCGTCCTGATGCTCCTTCTCGCGGAGCCGCTCGCGAGGTACTCGAACCTTTCCCAGCAGGCGACCGAGCACTGCATCATCTATGTGCGCACGCTCGCCCTCGGCCTCCCCTTCTGCGGCGTGATGATGGTGGGCGGCATGTGCCTCCACGGCGCAGGCGAGGCGCACCAGCCCTTCCGCATCGCGCTCTGGGTCAACCTCGTCAACGTGCTGAGCTCGTGGCTCATCTCCGGCGTCGCGATCGGCGCGTTCGGCGCAACGATTCCGAACCCTTCGCCGCTCGACCCGTCGTCGTGGGGCGTCTTCGGGATCGCCGCGGGAACGACGGTGTCCTACGCCGTCGGCGCGTGGCTCACCTGGCGCGTCCTCCGCCGCGGCGTGAAGGACCTGCGCCTCGAGCGCGAAGACCTGCGCCTCGACGGCGGAATGGCGTCGCGCGTCGTGCGCGTCGGCATTCCCAACTTCTTCGAGGGCCTTGCGATGTGGGCGGTCAGCCTCTTCATCCTCGGATTCATCGGGCAGGCGGCCGCGCGCGGAATCGGCACGGACTCGAAGGAGGGCCTCGTCGGCGCCCACATCATCACGGTGCAGTGGGAGGCGTTCTCGTTCCTGCCCGGGTTTGCCATGGGCACGGCCGCGGGCGCGCTCGCTGGGCAGTATCTCGGCGCGGGCAGCGCCGCCCTTGCGCGCGAGGCGATCTGGCGCTGCACGCTGATCGGAATCGCCATCATGGGAGCGATGGGCGTGGTCTTCGTCCTGCTCGGGCGTCCGCTCACGGCCATCATCTCATCGGACCCGCTGCACCTCGAGGTCGTTCCCGAACTCCTGATGATCGCGGGCTTCGCGCAGGGCTTCTTCGCGCTCGCGATGGTCGTGCGCAACGGCCTCCGCGGCGTCGGCGACACCAAGTGGATCCTCGCGATCACGGTGATCAGCTGCTTCGCGATCCGCCTGCCGCTCGCGTGGTGCCTCGGCATTCACCTCGGCCATGGCCTCGTCGGCATCTGGTGGGGGCTCATGATCGAGCTCTCGCTGCGCGGGCTCCTCTTCCTCGCGCGGTTCAAGTTCGGGCGCTGGGACCTCGTGCGGGTGTGACGATCCGTCACAACGCCTCGAGCACGAAGACAATCGCGACCCCAAGCGCGCCCTGCAGCACGAGACCGATGCACATCCCCACGATCGCAAGCACCACGACCGCCGCGCCCCTTCCGCGCGGCATGGCTGCCGCGAGCGCGTACGAGCCCTGGATCGCCCACAGGATGTAGCCGATCAGCGCGCCGCAGCAGGGAATGAGCCCGAAGATGAGCGCGCCCGAGGAGAAGCCGATCAGCGTGTATGCGCGGCGGAAACCGAGGCCGTCGCGCGAACCCGCCGCGGCCACGAGCGCGGCCGCAAGGGCCGCGGACCCAAGCAGGAGAAGCGGCGAGATCACGAACATCACGCCTTGCGCGATCAGCTGGCCGGACACGGACTGCAACGTGCCGCCGCCGACGGTCGCGACCATCGCGACAGGCATCAGGCTCATCAGGAGGCTCATGACTCCCGCGATCATCGCCTGGATCGACAGGAAGATCGACGCCTGCATGGGCTCGATGCGCCCGCCGAGCATCGCGGGAAGCTGGATTCCCCTCGTGATGCCGACCACCGTGGTCCCCCACCAGCGCTTGACGAACGGCTTGCCCTCGAACCACGGCAGCTCTGCGTGCTGCATGGCCTCGCCGTCGGAGACGCCCGCGGCCGGCCGCAGCGTGCAGCGGTCCATGACGACGAGCCCGCCGCAGCGCACGCAGGCAAACTCCGAAGGGACGATGTGTCCGCGCGCCGAGGTGCCGTAGTAGTCCTGTCCGCAGTGCTCGCAGCAGAACTGCACGCGGCCCGCCGCGAAGTCGTACTGATGGAGCGAGTATCCCGTGCCGCACTCTGGGCAGCTGCGCTGCTCGCCGAGGGCCGGCGCAGGCTGGTTCCAGAGGATGTAGTCGCAGTTCACGCAGCGCATGGGTCAATCCAACGGCGTCGTGGACGGTTCGAGTCTGCGGGCGCGCTGCTCAATCCTCAGGCGAAGCCGCTCAATCTTTCGGCGAAGCCGCTCAATCTTTCGGCGAAGCCGCTCAATCTTTCGCCGAAGCCGCTCAATCTTCCGGCGCCTCGCGCGCCACGCGCGACCTGAACTCCGCGACCAGCCTCGACGTGATCGGCCCGACGCGGCCCTCGCCGATCGCCGTGCCGTTCACCGAGCGCACGCCGATCACCTCCGCTGCCGTGCCCGTCAGGAAGATCTCGTCGGCAGTGAAGAGGTCGTCGAGCCGAAGGGTCCGTTCCGCCACGTCGATGCCGCAGGCCGGCGCGACCTCGTTCATGACGAAGAGGCGCGTGACACCATTCAGGAGCCCCGCGGAGACGGGCGGCGTCACGATGCGCGAACCGCGCACAAGGAAGATGTTGTCGCCCGTGCATTCGCAAACCTCGCCGTCGGTGTTGAGCATGACGGCCTCGTGGCAGCCGGCCTCGATTGCCTCGACCTTGGCGAGGATGTTGTTGAGGTAGTTCAGGCTCTTGACGGCGGGGTCGAGGCACTCGACGGGAACGCGCGGACGCTTGGCCACGATCACGGGCATGCCCTCGGCGTACATCTCCTCGGGATAGAGCGTGATGCGGTCGACGATGACGATCGTCGCGGGCTTCGGGCAGGTGAACGGGTTGAGGCCGAGCGGGCCAGCTCCGCGTGTCACGACGAGGCGGATGTAGGCATCCTTGAGCCCATTCGCGGCCACGGTCTCGCGCACGGCCTGCTCGATCTCGCGGATCGTGTAGTGGAGCGTGAGGTGGATGGCGTGGGCGCTCGCGGCAAGGCGCTCGAGGTGGCTCTTCAGCTTGAAGACGCGCCCGTTGTAGACGCGGATCCCCTCGAAGACGCCGTCGCCGTAGAGAAGCCCGTGGTCGTAGACGGGAACGGTCGCGTGCTGCTTGTCAACGAGATTCCCGTCAAGCCAGACCTTCATGAAGCCTCCTCTGCTGAGGCGGCAGTGTAACGGGGTCGGAACGCGGCGGTTCGCGGCGGATTCGACGAGGAATCTGCTCTCGGAGGCGCGGGCGCCACCGCGCGTCTGGATGCGCCGTGCGCGTGCGTGGTGCGGCTGATGCCCGTCGATGGGCCTCGCACGGAGGCACGGGGTCACGGAGATCAGGGGAAGGCCGATGATGCTCGCGTGGAGGGCACTCGAACCAAGAGCAAGAGACGAGACGAGAAGAGAGAAACGAGGACCCCAATCCCAATCCACTCTTCCGACACCGCGTGACACGATGGAGTGGACGATGTGGCCTCCGTGCCTCCGCGCCTCCGTGAGAGACCTGCTCGGCGCCGGCCAAGCCAGCGATTCACCGCAGAGGCGCCCGCAAGCCCCCGTCCCCGTCCCCGTGCATCCGCGACGGAATCAGTGCCGTTTGCGCAACGGCGCGGACGGGATCCCGAGCTGCTCGCGGTACTTCACCACGGTGCGGCGCGCGATGGTGACGCCCTTCTTCTCGAGTTCCTCGGCGATCGCGCGGTCGGAGAGCGGCTTCGACTTGTCCTCCGCGTTCACGATCTCCTCGACGATCGCGCGCACGGCCGCCCACGACATCTCCTCGCCTTCCGCGTTCTCGGTGCCGAGCGAGAAGAACGAGCGAAGCGCGACGAGTCCGCGCGGCGTCTGCATCCACTTCTCGCTCACCGCGCGCGAGACCGTGCCGACATGGATCCCGAGGAGGTCTGCGACCTCCGTCATCGGCAGAGGCTTCAGGTGCGCGGGCCCCTGCTCGAACCACTCCCGCTGCCGCGTGAGCACCACGCGCACCACGCGCATGAGCGTGGTGTTGCGCTGCTCGACCGCCTCGATCACGCTGCGCGCCGCGCGCACGCTCTCGGCGACGAAGTTGCGCGCCTTCGCGTCGAGGCCGATCTCCTTCATCATCGCCTCGTAGTCGGGCGAGACCCGCACGCGCGGCATCAGCTCCTCGGCGAGCCGCGCCGTGTAGTCGCCCGACTCGGGGTCGTACTCGACGAGGATGTCGGGAATGAGCGCGGTCGACTCTGCGGGCACGAGCTCGCGACCGGGGTTCGGGTCGAGCCGCCGCAGCGAACGGCGCGCGCGCTCGAGCCGCTCGGGAGAAAGTCCCGTCGCCTCGCGGATCCTCGGGATGCGGTTGGCGAGGATGTCGTCGTAATGGCGCTCGAGGATCACGATCGCGTCGCCCCATGCCTCCGCCGCGTCGAGGTCTGTCTCCTCGTCGAGGCGGTGGCGCGACTGGATGAGGAGCGCCTCGCGCACGCTCCGGGCCGCGATGCCCTTTGGCTCGACCTCGCGCTGCACGCGGACGAGCGCTGCCTCGAGCGTGGCGAGCGACCAGTCGCAGCCCGGAAGATGCACGCTCTGCTCGCGCACCGTCTCAAGCGGGGTCGTCATGAGGCCGTCGTCATCGATGTACTCGATGAGACGCGCGCCCGCAGCGCGGATCGCGGGGTCGTGCACCTCCGCGAAGCTCCACTGCTCCTGCAGCTCCTCGACGAGGCTCCGCCCGCGCGAGGGGGCGTTCGCCATGGCGTCCATCTTGGCGTCGCGCTCGCGGTTGTCGCGCACGGCGCGACGGCCGTCGGTCTCGGAGTTCCACTGGTCGCCGTACTGCCGCTCGAGTCGACGCAGCCGCTCGAACTCGGTCGAACCTCCGCCCTGCGGCGCCTCCTCGCGGTGTTCGTCGCGCGCGCGGCGGTCGGGGTCGTCGGAGGAGCCGGGCGCGATCAGCTCGAGCGCCACGTTCCGCTCGACTTCCTGCTCGAGCCGCTCGGCGAGCTCCATCGAGTTGAGCTGGAGGATCTCCGCGGACTGGATCAGCTTCGGCGACAGACCCATGGTCTGGCCGAGCTTCATGCCCTGCGAGGTTTCGAAACGCATCCCTGCCATCGTCTGCGGATCCTCCGCGGCCGAGATTCGGCCCGACGCCGATCGTATCGACGGGAACACCACGAGAAGACGAGCCGATCGCACCAATTTTCGTCTTTCCCGCGGTTTCGGCGGGCGACGACCTCGATCGACGCCCCAAGCGCCAAAGCGAGCCGCCTCGGCGGCGAGCGCTCAATCGACGGCGGACATCATCCGTTCCTTGGACTTCGTCCAAGGGCACCCGTGCGTGTCGTGTCGAACGATCTTCCCCGTCGGAGTCGACACCCATGGGTGCCCGTGGACAGAGTCCACGGAACGCCGACCGTCGGAGTCGAAGCCGGACCTTGGCCGCACCGAAGCGAGCAAAGGCGGCGGACCTGAGGCGAAGCCTCAGCCCGCCGCCAGTTGCGAGCGCTACAGGCTCGTCCGCCCCTTCAGTGCATCGCCGATCACCGCGGGATTCGCGAACTCAAGCTGCGACCCGCTCGGGAGCCCGCGTGCAAGACGCGTCGAGCGGACCCCGCGCTCGCCTGCCTCGCGCGCGATCCACAGCGCGGTCGTGTCGCCCTCGAGGTCGGGGTTGAGGCCGAGGATGATCTCCGTGACGGCCACGCCGCGCGCGTTCGCCTCGGGCCGCTCGAGCCGCTTGATGAGCGCGTCGAGCGTGATCGCGTCGGGTCCGACGCCACCAAGCGGGTCAAGCCGGCCGAGCAGCACGTGGTAGACCCCGCGGTAGAGCCCCGTCTTCTCCATCACGAGGAGGTCCTTCGGCTGCTCGACGACGAGGACCGTGGCCGCATCGCGCCGCGCATCAGCGCAGATCGGACACGGATCGCTGTCGGCGAGGCTCCAGCACACCGAGCAGTGCTTCACCTTCTTCTTGACATCCTCGACCGCGCGCGCGAGCTCGAGGGCCTCCGACGGCGGCTGCCGCAGCACGTGGAATGCGAGCCGCTCCGCGCTGCGCCGGCCGATCCCCGGCATCGCCGCGAACGCGTCGATCAGTCTTCGCACGGATTCCGGGTATGCGGCGTTCGACATCGTGCCTCAGGCGAGCCGTTCGAGGAGGTGCGGTGGAAGATCGAGGCCGCTCTCGCGCGCGGCGCGGCCAATCTCCTCGGCCATCCGCGCGCGGGCGCGCGCGAGTGCGTCGTTCACCGCCTCCGCGACGAGCCTGTTGGCGTAGCTCTGGTCCGCCTCGGAGCCCGCCGCGATGCCGCGGAAGACCGACGGGTCGAGCGTGACGGACGCGACGCGCAGGTCGCAGTGGACCACCGCGCGCACGGCGCCGCCGCCTGCGGAGCCCTCGACGGTCGTCTCCGCGAGGCGTGCGCGCACCTCTTCCATCGTCGACTGGAGACGCGGAAGGTCCTTGAGAAGCCCCGCCATCTGCGTCGCTGCCTTCAGCTTGTCGAACACTCGGTTCCTCCTTGCGGTCGCTGCGCGCGATGCTATCCGTCCGACGGCGCGTCTGCCGAGACACGCGGCGTGACCGCCACGATCGTGGCATCGAAGAGGTCGACCGCGCGGCGCACGAGGGGATCGGCCCGCGCCGCCTGATCGTCGGCGGCGGATGCCGTCGACTGGCGCGGAGCGGCCCGTTCCGCCGGCGCGGAGCGCTCGATGTCGATGCGAACAGGCCTTCCCGCCGCACGCGAGAGAAGCGCGCGGATCGGCTCCGGGTTCGTCGCGAGATACGCGGCGCCGCCGTCGCGCGGAAGCTCGACGCGCACCAGACCCGCCTCGAAGGAGCGCAGCTCGATCTGCGAGAGAAGCGCCTGATCCTTCGAGCTCTGCGCGCACAGCGCCTCGAGTCGCGCGCGGAGCGCAGGCAGATCGGCCGCTTCCGCAGGCGCAGCCGATGCGTCAGGCGCGGCCGATGCGTCAGGCGCGGCCGATGCGGCAGGCTTCGCCTCGATCGACACAGTCTTCAACGGCGCGGCCAAGCTCGCCGTCGTTCGACGCTCGTCCTGCACTCCCGTCGCCTGCTGCCCCGAGGCGCGCTGCGCCGCGGGGTCACCTGCTTTTTTTAGGTCACCCCCGCGGACTGAACCATTCGCAAGAAGCGCCGCAGCGGCCGAGAAGCGGCTGGTGAGCGAAAGCCGCGCAACGCAGGCGTCGTACAGGGCGCGCGGGGCGCTCGACCCCCGCGCGTTGCGCGCCGTCGCGTCGCAGAGGGCGATTGCATGCACGGCCGATGCGGCATCGGTCGCGGCGGCGATCCGCTGGACGCGATCACGCATCGACTGCGCGACCTCGAGGAGATCGTCGGCTGCGTCCTGGCCCGTGGCCGCCGCGGCGACGAGGATCCAGCGGAACCTCTCGGCGAGAAGTTCGAGCGCCTGCTCGACGCCGCTTCCCCGCTCGAGGAGCCGCGCGCCGTGGCGCAGCGCATCGGCGGTGCGCTCGGAGACGCACGCCTCGATGATGTCGAGAAGGATCTCGTCGTCGGGAAGGCCGAAGACCTGCTCGAGCACGGCCGCGTCGACACGGCCGGTCGCCGCCGCAAGCAGCCGGTCGAGGAGCGAGAGCCCGTCGCGCATCGAGCCGTTCGCAAGGCGCGCGACCGAGAGGAGCACGTCCTCGGTGACCTCGATCCCCTCGCCTGCTGCGACGGCGCCGAGGTGCGCGGCGATCTGCCGCGTGGGAATGTTGCGGAAGTCGAATCGCTGGCAGCGCGATTGGATCGTCTGCGGAACCTTGTGCGGCTCGGTCGTGCACAGGATGAACTTCACGTGCTTCGGCGGCTCCTCCATCGTCTTGAGGAGGGCGTTGAACGCCGGGGTCGTGAGCATGTGCACTTCGTCGATGATGTAGATGCGGTACTGCCCCCGCGTCGGCGCGAGCGTGGCGCCCGCGATGAGGTCGCGCGCGTCATCGATGCCGCGGTTCGAGGCGCCGTCGATCTCGATGACATCGAGGTCCTCGCCGCGCAGGATGGCCTCGCCGATCGCCTCGCCTTCGGCCAGCCCGCGGCGCTCGTTGAGGGCGCGCGCAAAGATGCGCGCCATCGACGTCTTGCCGACGCCGCGCGTGCCGCAGAAGAGGTAGGCGTGGGCGGTGCGGCCCGTGAGGATCGCGTTCTGCAGCGTCCGTGCGATCGGCTCCTGCCCCACGACCTCGCCGAAGTCGCGCGAGCGGTAGCGTCGGGCAAGCACCGTGTACGGGCGCGTCGCGGCGCCGTCGGGCGCGTCGGCGACGGATCCGAGCGCGGAAGCGTCGGCTGCCCTCGCGTCGTTCGAACTCGCATCCTTCGAAGTTGTCGCAGGCTTCTTGGCCATCGACCTCTCTCGCAGTGCTGGGGCATCCACCTCGGCCATCGACCTCGGCCATCGACCTCGGCCATCGACCTCGGCCATCGACCTCGGCCATCGACCTCGGCCGACGGCAAGGCCGAGCCGTGCATCTTGGAGCCATCGAGGACGGCCAGGCGACCGTCGGCTCGGACCGGGACGCTTATGGCTGCTGCGGTCAAGCCCTGACCAGGTTCGCGACCAGCCCGCCCGCCGGGCCCGGCCGTCCTCGATGGCTCCAGATCCGCGATGGTAGCCGAGATCCGACCCTCGGTGGCCGTAGAATCCAGCCTCCCCCCCGTTTGAGGTGCCCATGCCCGATCGAGCCCGCGCCCAGTCGACCGATCCAGCCGAGACGGCTCCGCTGCCGCTCACGGCTCGACAGCGGAGCACGAAGCTCATCCTGCTCGCGGCGCGCCTGATGTTCATGGCGCTGGTCCTCGCGACCCCCGCGATCGTCGTGGGAAGCCTGAAGACCGAGTTCCCCTTCACGCTCGTCCTTGGCCTGACGCTCGCGTCGGGCTCGCTCGGCCTGATCATCGTCGTCATCGACTCGATGACGCCCAACAAGCAGCTCGCCTCGATCTTCGGCATCTACTTCGGCATCTGCCTCGGCCTGATCGGCGCCTACGCGATCGGCACGCTCCTCGACACGATCGTGGCCGCATGGACGCTTGACGAGCAGATCAAGGACCTTCCGATCTACATCAACCTCACCAAGGTCTCGATCGGCCTCATCCTTTGCTACATCGCGGTGTCGGTCGTGATGACGACGAAGGACGACTTCCGCCTCGTCATCCCCTACGTCGAGTTCTCGAAGCAGAACCGCGGCGTGCGTCCCATGCTCCTCGACACGAGCGCCATCATCGACGGGCGCATCCTCGAGCTCTCGCAGACGGGCGCGCTCGATGCGCCATTCGTCGTCCTTCAGGCCGTGCTCGACGAACTGCAGCGCCTTTCCGACAGCAACGACAAGAGCAGGCGCGCGCGCGGACGGCGCGGCCTCGACATGGTGGCGCGGCTCCAGGCTGCTCCGCGCATCGATCTCTCGATCGAGGACTCCTCGTTCGAAGGGACGAACGTCGACCGCGGACTCGTCGAGGTCGCGAAGCGCAACGGCTACCGCGTGGTCACCACGGACGCTGCGCTCGCCAAGGTCGCCGAGATCGCGGGCGTCACGGCCGTCAACATCAACGGCCTCGCGGGAATCCTGCGCACGCAGTCGATCCCGGGCGACAGGCTCGAGATCGAGCTCGTCAAGCCGGGAGAGAGCCCCACGCAAGGGGTCGGCTATCTCTCCGACGGCACGATGGTGGTCGTCGAGGGCGGCGCCCCGTGGATCGGCCGCTCCGTGCACGCGATCGTGACCAACACGCTGACCACGAACGCCGGCCGCCTCATCTTCGCGCGCTTCGAGCCGGGAGAGCCGCCGCAGCCAGGGACCGCCGAGAGCATGGCCGCGCGCGCGACCTCGCAGCCGCGGCACCGCGGCGACGCGCCCGCGCGCGAGGACGGAAGCGGCGAAGGCGGCGACGCGCGCAGCCGTGGCCGCAACCCGCGGCGCTGAGCGCGACGGGCGAGGCGCCTTCCCGAACGAAAGACGCCCCGCGAACCGACTGACCAGTTCGCGGGGCGGAGGAAGTTGCTGAAGGCTTCGGATCCGGGCGCTTACCGACCGAGTGCGAGGAGCTGCGTGATCAGCTCGTCGGTCGTGGTGATGACACGGCTTGCGGCCGAGTAGCCCGTGCTCGCGAGGATCATGTTGATGAACTCCTGCGAGAGGTCGACGTTCGACTGCTCGAGCGCGCTGCCGACGAGTCGGCCCGTGCCGAACTCACGCGGGCGCGTGACGAACGCGGTGCCCGAGTTCGGGCCGCTGCCGAAGAGGTTGTCGCCGAGGTCGACGAGGCCCTCTGGGTTCGTGAACTTGGCGATCGCGATCTGGCCGATGGTGCGCGTCAGGCCGTTGGTGAACGAGCCCGAGATGCGACCGTCCTCGCCGATCGAGAAGTTCGACAGCGTGCCGATGGGCGAACCGTCCTGGAAGACGGCCGCGAGTGCGGAGCTCTGGTCTGCGAGGCTCGAGACGCCGTAGGTTTCGGAGTCGAGGTCGAGCGTGAGCTGCATGGGCGACACGGCGCCGTTGTCGCGGATCAGGGTCAGCGTCTGGTTGCTCGCGGACGCGAAGCGGCCCGCATTGTCGAAGGTGACCTCCGCGAGGCCGACGATGCGGTTCATCGCGGCGGTGTCGTCGCTCTCCGCGATCAGCTGCCAGGTGGTGCCGCCCGAGAGGGTGGTCGCCTGCAGGACGAAGGTGAGATCGATGGTGACGGCCGTTCCGAGCGAGTCGTACACGATGAAGCTGGTGCGCACGCTCTCGCCGTCCGCGCTTGCGGTTCGGTTCAGTTGGAGCGGCTGCGCGAGGCCGGAGCCCGCGCCCGATACGGTGATGTTGACGGAGTCGGGGCCGATCGCCTGCGCGGAGCCTTCGTTTCCGCGAATCACGAGCTGGCCACCCGCGTTGATGCTGACGGATCCGCCGAGGTTCGAGTTGGCGCCGACATTGGTGTTGTCGAGGCCGAGGATGTCCTCCATGAAGTCCGCGAGTTCGCCGAGCGTGGTGCCGAAGCCCTGCGCGCCCGCCACGGCCGTGCCGTTGAAGGCGAAGGTGGTCGCCTCGATCGACTTGCCGCCCTTCTCGAAGTTGTTGAAGGTGATCATCTTCGGGTTCGCGGTCGAATCGAACGCAAGAAGCGAGCCGCCGAGGCCGTCCGACATGTAGATGTCGGTGGTGGTGATGTCGGTCGCCGCAGTCACGGGAATCGTGAGCGCAGCGTCGGTGAACCACGCGCGGCCCTCAAGGACGGTGCCCGTCGTCGCGATCGCGCCGCCAGCGTTGAGGTTGCCGTTGAAGTTCACGGAGCGCGTCGCCTCTGCGACCGTCAGCGTGCCGATCGGGATCGAGATCGGCGCGAGGTTGCCGTCCTCGATGTTGAACTGCTCGTTGACTCGGTATCCGAGCACGCGTGCACCCGTCTGGGTGACCATGTCGTTCTGCGGATTGCGCAGGAAGTTTCCTGCGCGGGTGTAGTTCTGCGCGCCCGCCGAATCGACGATGAAGAAGCCGTCGCCTTCGATCGCCACGTCGGTGGCGACGCCAGTTCCGCCGATCGGGCCGTTGTTGAAGTTGCGCTGTGTGCTCGCGACCGTGACGCCGAGTCCGATCTGCGAGGGGTTCGAGCCACCCGTCGTCGCGCCGGGCGAGGAGCCGAGCGAGAACGAGCGGCTGAAGCTTGGGGAGAAGGCCATGCGCGTCGACTTGAACGCGGTGGTGTTCACATTCGAGATGTTGTTGCCGATCACATCGAGGCGACGCGAGTTCGCGACGAGTCCCGAGAGTCCGGTGAAGAGTGAGGTCGTCGATGCCATGCTGGAATCCTCCGCGTGGTGTGGCCGTCATGCGCTCGCGCGCCGCGGCTCCTGGTGCACAAGTCCGTCGTTCCCGAAGTCGTTTCCGTTCCCCTGTCCTCCCGAGGCAAGGGCCTCGAGCTGCTCCGCCACTCCGAGCGGAGGAAGCGCCCGCGGCCCGATGGCACGCGCCGCGTAGGCGGCCGTCTCGCCGCGGATCACGATCGCAGCGTCGACGGCCTCGAAGACGAAGTCGTCGCGCGTCTCGAGCCTTTCGAGACGGCGCTCGGCTACCTCCGCGATGAAGGTGCGACCTTCCGCGACGAGCACGGCGCGGCGCGCGCCGCGGCCCTGCGCGAGGTCGAGCGCGCGGCCGACCTGCGCGAGCGTCGCGGGCTCGAGCGATGCTCCGTCCGCGAGGATGGGCTCGCGTGCGCTGTCGATGCCGCCCGAACCCGCAAGCGAGAGAAGCTCGAGGAAGCCCGCGTCTGCCGCGCTTGGCCTCGGCGTGGCGGAGATGCCGCCCGTCGGTCGCACGGCAGGCTCGAGGCGTCGGAGAAGCTGTCTCGGGTCGATCGTCATCGCGTGGTGGTCGCTCTGGTCGGTCTCATCGTCTTACGCGCAGCGAGCGTCGTGCCCGCTTCGGCGCGCTTCACGCGTGCCTCACGGCTGCAGCGGCTCCGCGTCGATGTACTCCAGGTTCTGCATGGGGACGACCCAGTTGTTGTGGAGAAGCAGCGAGATCTCGTCGCCCGCGCGGGTCACGCTCCTCACCTGGCCGGCGACGCGTTGGTTGTCGACCGTGAGGCCGCTGATCCGCTTCCCGATGAGGTTGCCCGCGCCCGCGAGCTGGTTCTGGAACACGATCGACTCGAGCTGCTTGCTCATCGAGATGTCGCTCTCGATCGAACGGATCGAGTTCAGCTGCTCAAGGAGCGCGCTCGAGTCGTTCGGCGAGAAGGGGTCCTGCTGCTGGAGCTCCGTGAAGATGATCTTCATGAACTCCTCGCTCGACATCTCGTTGAAGCGGTTCTTGATCGGTTGCGGCGCGAGGGGCGCTGCGAGGGTCGAGTTGAGGGCGCTCATGGGGTCTCCGTGTCGTCAGGCGGCGCGTGTCTCTGTGTTCGTCAAGGCGGTCATGCGGATCTGCGCGAGGCCGGCGTCATGGACACCGAGTCGAGCGCGGAGGCGAATCCGCCCTGCAGCCTGTTCGCGCGGCCCGAGAGTTCCTGATGGTTTCCTGGTTCCCGATCGCGACGGCCCCTGCTCTCGCCGCCCGCCGCATCCTGGCGGCGCTCTCCGCCGCGGTCGCGTGCGTCCGCGTTGCCGCCTTGATCCTGGCGTTGGTCGCCCGACGACTGCGCGGCCGCATCGGCCGAGCGGGCACCATGGATGGTGATCCGCTCGACGGAGAGACCTTGGGATTCGAGTCGTTCGCGCAGCATGCCGAGGTTCGCCTCAAGCAAGGCCCGTGCCTCGGCCGTGGCGGCCGTGAAGTCGGCAACAACTGCGCCCTGCGACACCTGAAGCTGGATGCGCAGCTGCCCGAGTGCCGGCGGCTCCAGCCGCATGGTGATCGCGCCGCCGCGCTGGTTCGCGAGGATTCCAAGGCCCTTTGCAGCGAGTTGCGCAGCGGGCGTGGCTCCGTCCGAGGGCTGGCGCGCGAGATCGGCCGCAGGGCCGCCGCCGCCGAACGCGCCACCAAGTGCCGTCAGGCCTGCGGCGATGCTCGGCTGCGGCATCGCGGTCGGAAGCGCGATGCCAGTGGTCGTTGATCCGGCAGAAGCGGCCGAAGCAATGGCGGCGCCTGCGCGGTCGACGGCCATCGCATCTGCCATCGCGCGGGCATCTGCGCCGCTGGTCTGCTTCGCGGCGGGCCGCCTCTCGAACGCAGTGGCGTTCCCCGTTGCCCGCGTCTGCGCGTTCTCATCGTCGAACGCGACAAGCCCCTGCCCAAGCGCCTGCGCCACGCGCTCGGCGGCGAGGTCGGCCTCCATGGCGGCGACGCGCGCGAGCGCGGGGTCGGTGGTGCGGGACGCCGCTTCCGTGGGCAATGCCGCACGATCGGTGCGCGCGGCAAGAACCGCATCCTCAAGCGCGCGGACCGCGTCGTTTGCCTTCGCGATCGTGTCGGCGCTCATGCCGGCGCCCTCGGCCGCGGGCGCGATAGATGTGGTGCCTTCTCGGGGAGTGCCCGTCGTTGCGGGTGCCGACGACGGCGTCGCCTTCGCGGATGGCTGCGACTCTCCGCGCTGCGAGGAGGCACGCATCGCGGCCGCCGAGATGGAGGTCGCGGCTGAGGCTGAGGCTGAGGCCGCGTCGTCCTGCGGGGCCATCGCGTTCGCACTCGGGCGCTGTGGGCCGTTCGGCTGCGCCTGCGCACCTTGGGTCGCGGAAGCGGCGTCGAGGCGAGCGGATGCCTTCGGGTCCACCTCTACGGCATCGTCGTTCAGCGGGAGGTCGATCCTCGATTCTCCACGCGTGATCGCCTGCGCTCGGGCATCGGTTGGAAATGGCCGCGCTCCCGTCGTCGCATCCTGCTCGGCGCCTTCCGCGATCGCCACGCCCTCGATCGGCGCACGCGAGGCTGCATCGGGCAGCGCGACGGCTGCGGTCACAGGTGCTTCAATCGGCGCTTCGGCCTGCGGATCGACGGGGGCGTCGCTGGTCTGGCTCTCGTCCTCGATCGTCGGCCTGCGGTCGGCCGCCGCGTCCTGCACGACGCGGTCGCCCGCCTCGGTGGAAGCGGCACTCGCAGCATCGTCCCTTCGATCCTCGGCCGGCGGCGCGCTCCGCTCATCGGAGCGGACCTCGGAAGTCGGGTTTGAAGCGACGGCTGCGTCTTCGCCCTGGGTCTTGCGCTCCTCGCGTGCGGGGGCTGGGCGCTCTCCGCCCTGCGCTGCCGACAGGTCGCGCCGAAGCACTTCCTTGAAGCTTGGCTCAGCGCCGCGCGACTCGCGCCGCGCCGAGAGATCGGTACCCGCCCGCGCACGGACTGGCTCAGCGGGCGCCTGCGGCTGGCGTCTGGCGGGCAGGTTCGGCGGGGCGATCGGCAGATTCGGCAGCATTCCTGGCTCCTGCGCTGATCTCGCTCTCGAGACCGAGCTGGCGGAGCCGTTCAAGCAAATCCGTTGCCACCTTCGCCTCGCCCTCGCCCTTGAACGCCTTGAGAAGGCCCGCGGACTTGGCGGGATTCATGGCGTTCAGATAGGCGACGGCCTGCTCCTCGCGTTCTGTCTGGACCAGTTCCAGGATCCAGTCCTTGCTCTGCTTCGCCGGCGCGGCCTCGAGCAGGCGCACGGCCTTGCGGAACTGCTCGTCGGTCTGGCGCTCCTTCTGGGTCGCGATCGACTGCTCCCAGTCAGCCTGGCGCCTCGCCAGAGCCTCTTCTCGCTGCGTGACCTCGCGCTCGCGACCCGAGAGATCGGAGAGGAGCCGACGACGCTCGTCCTCGAGCCCGCGGATGGCGAGCTCCGCGCGCTGCTCGAAGCGCTCGGCCGAGATGATCTGCTCGGTGCGCGTCATGGGCACCTCGAGAAGACGCCTCCGCTCCTCCGCAGCTGCGGTCGCTGCCGCGGCCTCCGACTCCGCCTCCGCGAGAAGCGCCTTCTCCTCGGCGATCGTCGGCTGGAAGATCTCCCGCACGCGCTTGAGGCGCTCGGCGTCCACGCGTCCGCTGGCGACAAGCCAGCCCGCGAATCCGATGAGCGCCAGCAGATGTGCGATCGCAAGGATCCTGACGAGTTTCACGAGGCTCCCCATGGATTGACTCCATTCTGTCCGTTGTCCGGTTCGTCGGCGCGGCCTGCGGAACCGTCGCCCGGCGAGCGGCGCCGCGACGAGACCTGTGCGAATTCGTCCAGCTGCTCGCGTTCGCGCTTCGAGAGTTCCGCTTCGAACGCAGCGCGCCTGCGGTCGCGGAGGAGTTCGAGCGCGCGGCGGGCTCGTGCGGCTTCGGTCAGGTCCGCACGGGCGCGCTGCATGGCCTTTTCCGTGCTCGCAAGCTCGAGCACCGTGCGCTGCGCCTTGTGCATGAGGCCGATGGCGGCCCCCGCATGATGACGAAGCGAGGCGGGGTCGATCGCGCCCACGAGCTGCGCACGCCACTCGTCGCGGCCGCCTGCGATCTCGCGCTGGCGCGTGCGCAGCGAGTCCTCGAGCTCGCGCCGATGCCGCTCCACGGTAGCGACGACGAGCTTCTTCGCCTCCTCCTCCTTGAGGCGGCGGTCGAGGACACGCTGCAATGCGAAGCGGAACCTTGCCATGGATCGTCACTCACTGCGGCGGGGCGCGCTCCGTTGCGCGAGCCCACGCCCGCTCATCGCCTGGCTCCCTGCGCGGAGGCGGGTCCGCCGCCCGCTGTCTTCATCGGCGAAGGCTGCGCGGCACGTGCAGGTGCACCGCCGGGCTGGCCCTGCTGCGGGGCGCGACGACCCGCAGATTCCGCAGAAAGCGAAAGCTCGACGAGTGCGCGCAGCGTCGCGGGGAACTCCGCGCGCTCGTCCTGCCCTTGGCGCAGGAAGGCGTCGAGCTCCGACTTGAGCGCGATCGCAGCATCGACGTCGGGGCTCGAGCCTCGCGCGTAGGCGCCGATCTGGATGAGCTCCTCCGCCTCGCGATAGGCCGAGAGCAGCCGCCCGACATGTCGCCGCGCGCGAATGTGGTTCGGGTCGGAGACCTGATCGGCGACGCGCGAGATCGAGGCGAGCACATCGATCGCAGGGAAGTGCGAGCGCTCGGCGAGGCGCCGCGACAGGACGACATGCCCATCGAGAATGCCCTTCGTCGCGTCGGCGACGGGCTCCGTCATGTCGTCGCCCTCGACGAGGACGGTGTAGAAGCCCGTGATCGACCCACCCGCAGCGAGGCAACCCGCGCGCTCGAGAAGGCGCGGCAGCATGGAGAAGACGCTCGGCGTAAAGCCCTTCGTGGCGGGAACCTCGCCCGCGGAGAGACCGATCTGCCGCTGCGCCTGCGCGAAGCGGGTGACCGAGTCAAGCATGAGCATCACGTCGAGTCCCTGCGCCCTGAAGTACTCTGCAGCGCTGCACGCGACGGTCGCGGCGCGCACCCGCATGAGCGGGCTTTCGTCGCCCGTCGCCACGACCACGACGGAGCGTCTCAGGCCTTCCTCGCCGAGGACATGCTCGAGGAACTCGGGCACCTCGCGGCCACGCTCGCCGATCAGCGCGATGACATTGACATGCGCGGCCGAGCCGCGGGCGATCGAGCCGAGCAGCGTGCTCTTCCCGACGCCCGGCCCCGCGAAGATGCCCACGCGCTGGCCTCGTCCGACGGTGAGCATCGCGTCGAGCGCGCGCACGCCCGTGGGAAGCGGGTCGCGGATCACGCCGCGCGAGAGCGGGCTCGTGCGCGCAGGCCAGAGCGGTTGCGGCGTCCCCGGAGGGATGTCGCCCTTCCCGTCGATCGGCCGCCCGAGCGCATCCACCACGCGGCCAAGCCACCACTCGTTGACACCGACCGTCGCTGCGGTCTGCTCGACGACGACGGAGTTTCCCGTCGACACTCCATCGACCTCCGAGAGCAGCATCACGAGCGCACGCGTGCCCTCGAATCCGACGACCTCCGCGCGCGGCGCCTCAGCACGGTTGGGAATCTCGATGCGCACGAGGGAGCCGACGGGAAGCGGCAGCTGCTCGACCGAGAGGACGAGCCCGCGCACCGCGCGCACCGTGCCACGGATGAGCCGCGGCTCGATGGAACGGACGGCTTCCCGCATCGCTGCAAGCTTCACGGCGGCACGCTCCCGTCATTCGCCCCGTCATCCGCCGCATCGGCCGGGAGATCGGCGGCTGCTTCGGCCGCTGGAGCCGCGGCGCCATCCGATGGAACAGGTTCGGACGCTTCGGCCACAGGCGCAGCATCCTCGCCGATCACTCCGAGGCGCATACGGCGGAACTGCGTCTCGATGCGCGCGTCGACGGTGCCCTCCGAAGAGCGCACGACGCATCCGCCGTGCGAGACCGCTGGGCTCGCGCGGACCGAGAGCTCCGCATCGGCGGGAAGCAGCGCGCAGAGTTCGGGCATCGCCTCGCGCACGGCGCGCTCGTCCTCGGGAGCGACCTCGACCGAGAGCCTCGTCGCGCGCGCGAAGAGCGCCACGGCGGCCTCGACCTGCCTCGTCACCACCTTCTCGTCGACGCGCACCTGTCCGCGCACGATCGACTCCGCGATGGCGATCGCGATCGCCGCGAGCTCGCGCTCCGCGGAGCGCATGACCTCGTCCCGCTGCGCGCTCCAACGCATGAGCTCCGCCGCGAACGATCCCTCGACCGCGCGAAGCGTCTCCTCGTGCGAGGCCTTGGCCTCGGCGCGGCCCGCGGCCTCGCCCGTGGCGCGCCCCTCCGCGAGGCCCACCTCGTAGCCGTCCACCTTGCCCTGCTCGAAGCCCGATTCGCGCGACTCGCTGTAGATCCGCTCGACCTCCGCGCGCGCGGCCGCGACGAGGCGCGTGGCCTCCTCCTGCGCCTCGGCGAGCGTGCGCTCCGCCGACTTGCGCAGGTCGGAGAGGTCGAACACGCCTTCTGCGTGCCTTGGCCTCGGTGCCGTCGCCTTGATCACCGCCATCGCTCGTCAACCTCCATCGGGGCGGAGCGCCCCTTGCGCCTCAGACGACCACGTCGTTGTCGCCGCCGCGGCCCGCGATGATGATGTCGCCCGCTTCCTCGAGCCTGCGGACGATGTCCACGATCTTCTGCTGCGCGGCCTCGACGTCGCTGATGCGCACGGGGCCCATGAACTCCATGTCCTCGCGGATCGTCTCGGCGGCGCGCGACGACATGTTGCCGAGGATCTTGTTCTTGAGCTGGTCGGACGCCGTCTTGAGCGCGAGCACCAGCTGGTCGTTCTCGACTTCCTTGAGCACCGCCTGAATGCCCTTGTCGTTGACCATGTTGATGTCCTCGAAGACGAACATGCGCCGACGGATCTCCTCGACGAGCTGAGGGTCCTCGCCCTCGACGCCCTGCATGATGGTGCGCTCGGTCGAGCGGTCGACGAGGTTGAGGATCTCGGCGACGGTCTCGACGCCGCCGACCTTCTCCATCGAGCTCACGATCATGTTCGAGAGCCTGCTCTCGAGCGCGTGCTCCACCTCGCGGATGACCTCAGGGTTCGTCTGCTCCATGTGCGCCACGCGCCGCACGACCTCGACCTGCTTCGACGGCGGAAGGCCGATGAGGATCTCGCTCGCCTTCTGGTGCGACAGATGGCTCACGATCAGCGCGATCGTCTGCGGATGCTCGTCCTGGATGAATGTCAGCAGGTTGGCGCTTTCCGCCTTCTGGAGGAAGCTGAACGGCGTCTTCTGGACCTGCGTCTGGATCTGCTGGATGACCCTTTCCGCGGTCTTCGCATCGAGCGAGTTCTTGAGCAGCATTCGCGCGTAGCCGAACCCGCCTTCGCGCACATAGCCCTGCGCCATCGCCAGCGAGTAGAACTCGCGGATGACCTCCTCGCCGAGCTCCTTGGGCACGTCGCCGAGCGCAGCGAGCGCACGCGTGACTTCCTCCACTGCCTCCGTGGGCAGTTCCTGGAGGAGCTTGCCCGCTGCGTCCGAGTTCAGAAGAAGCAGCAGGATGGCGCTCTTGATGGTGCCGTCGAGCTCGTCGGCGCTCTTGGGCAGTTTCATTCCGGGTCGGTACACGATGGCTCGCTTTCTTCGGTCTGGGTCGAAGGTCGGTTCGCGTCAGTCCTGGCTGCGCATCCAGCGGCGGAGAATGCCCGAGAGCTCCTCGGGGTCGCGGCCGGCGAGCTCGTTCAGCTGGTCGAGCATCTGCTGCCGCCGCAGGCTGTCGTCGTCGAGCTCCACGCCCTCGAGCGCGGGCGTGGCCTCGTCGGCCTCGCCGATCAGCTCGCCGCTCTCGGAATCGAGCATCGGCGGCACGCCTGCCAGTTCCTCTGCGCTCGGCATCTGTTCGGCCACGGAGGCCTTCTTGGCGATGTTGAACATGAAGAAGAGGCTCACGACAGCGAGGATGCCGAGGCCGATCGGCTTGAGAATGCCGCCGCCGCTGATCGAGAATCCGCCACCGCCACCTCCGCCGCCCGAGCCGAGGACGAGTTCGCCGAACCCAGCCGCAATCGACGGCGCGGCCGCCTCTTCCGCGAAGTCGTAGAACCAGCTGACCTCGACGACGCCCTTCTTCGAGTCCGCGAAGCCGTCCGTTGCGACCAAGGGCTCGACCAGCTTCTTGATGCGGGCGATCTCCTCGTCGCGTACGGCCGCGACGGCGGTTTCGTCAGGCTCGGATCCCGCAGCGCCCGCCGCCGCGCCCTCTCCGCCCTCGGCCGATGGATTGCGCAGCCTCCAGACGCGCACGAAGTAGCTCCACGGAATCGCAACGCCCACATCGATCTTCACGGCGTAGCCCGTCGGGTCGATCTCCGTCTCGCGCGTCCCGGGAATCTGCGAGAGGTACCTGTTCTCCGAGCGCTCCGTGGCCGACTGTCCACCGCTCGCGCCGCCGCCGAGCGCCATGCCCGCGTTGGGCACGGTGCCGGGCTCGCGCGACGGGTTCGCGCCCCTCGTCTCCGAGGTCTGCGTCGACTCGCTCACAGGCACGGAGATGCCGTCGCGGAACTCCGTGCGCGTGCGCGTCCTCTCGGTCGTGACAACCTGCGGGTTCACGGCGATGCGCACGCCGCTGATCGATGCAAGCAGCGTGGCGATGCGCGCCTGCACGGCGTCGGCGATCTTCAGCGAGTGCTCGAGGTTCTCCCCTGCGGCCGCGCCACGCCCGAAGGTCGTGCGGTAGCTCTGCGCACCGTCGGTGATCGAGACGTTCTCAGGCTTGAGGCCGGCCTGCGTGCCCGCGACCATCGCGGCGATCGAGTCGGCCTGGTCCTGCGTCAGCCCGCCCTGCCGCATCTGGACGTGCACGCTCGCGGTCTGGACATGACGCGAGGCGCCGAGCGGGGTCGCGGGCTTCGGCGAGATGAACACCGTGGCGCTCTTCACGTTGCGGAAGCCCGAGATGGTGCGCGCAAGCACATTTTGCAGCGCGATCAGCTTCTTGGTCTCGCTCTGGCGCGTCGTCTCGAACGGACTGTCGAGCTCGACGAGCTTCGTGAAGTCGATGCCCGCCTCGCTTCCGCCGCCCTGCTCCGCGAAGCCCGCGAGGAGCTCGCCATGGCGCTCGACGGGCACATGAAGGGCGCCGCCCTTCTCCTCGTACTTCACGCCACGCGTCGCGAGATAGACCTTCGCCTGGTCGTAGGCCGCGGGCGTCACCGCGAAGGGCACGGTCGTGGTGGTCGAGCTCCACTGCGCCACGAGGAATAGCCCGAGCGCGACGATGACCATGAGGCTCCCGATGAGGAGCTTCGCGGTCGGATTCAGCCCCGCCAGACGGGACCGTACGAGTTCGAGCGTCCTTCGCAATGCCTGCACGCGTCGGCCTCCATGCCACTTGCGCCGCGACCACTTCGTCTTCCGCACCAGACCCTGCGCAGCCATCCTGGCGCGCGGGGAGAGAAGGCTCATCGGCACAACGGCGTTTCAATCCGCAAAGAGCGCGCGGCGAAAGGCGGTTCCTGCGCGCCGTGCGCAGGAACCGCGCGGCGGGTGGAGCGGGGATTCCCACAGCCAAGCAGCAGCGCGCGCGGGAAGCGGCGCGCGCGAAGGCCCCTTCACTCGATGTCAGACGCGGATGTTCCGAACTTCGTCGTAGGCATCGACGGCCTTGTTTCGCAACGCCAGAAGCATGCGGAAGGCGGAATCGGCCTTCTTCGCGGCGATCATCACGCCCTCGACGTCGTCGCGCTGGCCCGTCAGGAGGTCGTTGGTCGCCTGCCGCGCATCCCGCTGGAGGTCGTTGACCTTCTTCATCTCGGCAAGCAGTTCCTGCCTGAAGTCCGTGCCCTCGCCACCCGCCACGGGCTTGGTGAGCCCGGGCTGCTGGCTGTTCACGCGGGAAACGATGCCAAGCGGGTCGATCATGCGGTCCTCAACGCTCCTCTGTGCCTGTCAGCATACGGCGTGCCAGAAGCGGCTCGCGTCAGGCGATGATGCGCAGCGTTGCATCCAGCATCGACTTCGTGGCCTCCACCGCCGCAAGATTCGCGTCGTAGCTGCGCGTGGCCAGCATGGCGTTCGCCTGCTGGACCACGGGGTCGATGTTCGGATAACGGACGTTCCCGTTCGCATCCGCGAAGGGGTGCTTCGGGTCGTACTGGAGGCGGAAGTCGTTGCGCGGCCGGATCTCCGAGACATGGACCCCGAACGGATTGCCCGAGGCCGGGTCGCCGGGCGCGAAGAAGACGACGCGCTCCGAGAATGGGATCTCCCGCGAGCGCGGGTCGACGGGAACCTCCGCGTTCGCGAGATTCGCGCTGATCGCATCGAGCCTGGTGCGGTTGGCGACGAGGGCAGAGGTCGAGATGTCGAGTGCGCCGAACATGGGGTGTCCTCTCTGTCGGGGGGGCCGCGGTGCGGTTCTCTCGGTCAGGGCGCGCGGATCAGAAGCGCTCGCGGATCGCCATGTTCAGCGACTCGAACTGGTTGTGCAGCATCTGCGACGCCATGCGGTAGGTGTACACGTTCTCCGTGAGCTTCTGCATGATCCGTTCCATGCTGCGGTCGTTCCCGTCGTGGAACATGATGTTCTCGGCGAGGACCTCGGGCTTGAGCACCGTGCCCTCCTCCGTGAAGGCGATGGGCGCGGATTCGTTGAACACAATCGCCCCCCCCTTGTCGCGGCGGCCGTCCTCGATCGCATCGCGGAGCGCGGCCTGGAACGCCTGTGGGCTCACGTCCATCGGGCGATAGCCCGGCGTCTCGATGTTGGCGAGGTTGCTCGTCAGGAGGCGATGCCGCGCCGACATGTACTGGAGCGACCGCTCGAGCGCTGGAACAATGGTGCTTGAATGGAGTCCGTCGATCATGGATGCCTCACAGTTCGGCGGGAACGAGTGATTCTTCCTTCCACTTCTTGAGCTTGAGCCCGAGCGTGCGCACGCCGATCCCGAGCGCCTTCGCGCTCTTCTGGCGGTGCCCGCGGAAGCGCTCGAGCGTGGCGACGATCGAGCGGCGCTCGATCTCGTCGAGCGTCAGGCGGCCGTCGCAGACGAGGGTCGGAAGGCCGGAACCGTCGCCCGAGGGCTGCGACGCCGCGTGTGCGAACTGGTGCGACGCGCCCGATGGGCTCGCGACGCCGATGAGCGCGTCGGCGGCGGATGCAAAGGTCTCGATGACGGGCACGGCGGGCGCGGACGACGGCGCCTGCCGTGAGAGCGGAAGCCCCATCCCGCCCGATGCCGCGGGCGACGCGGGCGCGCGTTCCGCCGAGGGAAGCCCTGCGCCGCCGATCCACGGCGCGACGAGCGCGGCCTCGATCACGTCGCCCGCCGTCAGCACGGCGGCGCGCTCGCAGAGGTTCTGCAGTTCGCGCACGTTGCCGGGCCAGCCGTAGCGCTCGAAGAGGGCGAGCGCATCCTTCGCGAGGCGCTTGCGCCGCCCGCCCTCGCGGTCCGCGACGAGCCCGAGGAAGTGCTCCGCGAGCTCCGCCACGTCGCTGGCGCGCTCGCGCAGCGCGGGCATGCGGATCGGAAGCACGTTGAGGCGGAAGAAGAGGTCGCCGCGGAAGCGCCCCGCGTCGACCTCGCGCGCGAGGTCGCGGTTCGTGGTCGCCAGGATGCGCACATCGACCTTCTGCGGGATGCTCGAGCCGACGCGCTCGAAGCTCTTTTCCTGGAGAACGCGCAGGAGCTTGGCCTGGAGATCGGGCGGGATCTCGCTGATCTCGTCGAGGAGGAGCGTGCCGCCGTCCGCGAGCTCGAATCGGCCCTTGCGCAGGCGGTCCGCGCCCGTGAACGCGCCCTTCTCATGCCCGAAGAGCTCGCTCTCGAGGAGCGCCGACGAAAGCGCCGCGCAGTTGATCGCGAGGAACGGCCCCGACGCGCGGGGGCTGTGCTCATGGATGTGGCGCGCGGCCACCTCCTTGCCCGTGCCCGACTCGCCCGTGATGAGCACCGTGCCGTGGCTCGCCGCCATCGGCGCGAGCTTCGCGCGCAGCTCCTCCATCAAGGGGCCCGAGCCGATCATGCGGTGGCTCTGCGCGCGGCGCGTCTGCGGGGTGGCGACCGCGCGCAAGACCTGGTTCTCGCGCAGGAGCCGCGCGTGCTCGAGCGCGCGCTCGACCGAGATCGAGAGCTCGTCGCCCGAGAACGGCTTCGTCACGTAGTCGAACGCGCCCTTGCGCATCGCCTCGACCGCCGTCTCGATCGAGCCGAACGCCGTCATGAAGACGACGGGCAGCTCCGCGTCGATCCTGCGGATCTCGTCGAGCAGCTCGAGCCCGTTCATCCCCGGCATCTGCAGGTCGGTGACCACGCACTCGGGCCGCTTCTCGGCCAGACGCGCCAGCGCACCGCGCGCATCGGGCGCAGTGATGACGGTGTGACCCTTCCTACCGAGGATCGCCGCCACGCTGTCGCGCATCAGCTCCTTGTCGTCGACAACCAAGACCTTGCCCATACGGACGACTCCTTCATCCTGCGTGTGCGTGGACAGACGAATTCCCGCCGATCCTTCGGCGGACTGCTTCACCGAGCGAGACGCCGTCTGCGGCTCCGACCTCGGATGGTTCGAGTGGAAGCGAGAGCTCGAGCCTCGCGCCCGCGCCGCGCCCCGCGACGCTCCGCGTCGGCTCCGCGCAGGCCGTCATGCCTCCATGGGCGTCGACGATGCGGTGGACGATGGCGAGGCCGAGCCCCGTGCCCTCCTCGCGCGTGGTGAAGAACGGGTTGAAGATGCGCTCGCGCGCCTCCGCGGGGATTCCGGGGCCCGTGTCCTCGACCGCGAGGACCACGAAGCCGCGGCGCGAGCCTGCGGCGGTGCGCAGTCGGGCCTCGCGCGCCGACAGCGTGATCTCGCGGCGGGGAAGCCCGCGCATCGCCTGCACCGCGTTGCGGACGAGGTTGGCGACCGCCTGCGCCACGAGCGGGGCGTCGGCGCGCAGTGCGCACGGCCCGTCGATGTCGATGCGGAGATCGATCTCGTCGTCGGCGAGCAGCGCCTCGCAGTCGCTTGCGGCGAGTTCGAAGATCTCGCGCGCGGAGGTCTCGACGGCGTGGATGCGGGTGTCGCGGGCGAAGCTGAGGACATCGCCCACGATCCGGTCGAGCCGCCGCGCTGCGCGCAGGATCTTCTCCACGCTGGTCGAGGCGGGCGCGTTCCCCGCGACATCCTCGCGCAGCATCTCCGCGTTGAGGGCGATCGCGCCGAGCGGATTGCGGATCTCGTGCGCGATGCCCGCGGCCATCTCGCCGAGCGCGGCAAGCGAGCGCGATCGGCGCAACCGCTCGTTCGCCTCCGCGAGCTCGCCCTGGAGGCGCGACACCTGCGCCGTCAGCGCGGCATGTGTCTCCTCGAGCCGTGCGGCCGCGTCGGTGAACGCGCGCACGAACTCCTGGAAGTCGCCATCCTGGCCCGTCATCTGCGTCATCAGCCTGTCCTGTCGGTGAAGCGGGGTTCGAGCTGGGCACCAGGCGCGGCATACGCCCTGTTCGCGGCGGCGCCGCCTTCCGCGCGCGCCAGCGTCTCCGAAGACTCGCGGCGGCGCGACTTCAATTCACGGACGAACGCCTTGTCGCGCACGCCGACGGCGTCGAGCACCAGGCGCATCTCGGAGTTGATCTCGCGGAGAGGGCCCACGTCGTCGCTCGTGAGCTCCGCGGTCTTCGCGAGCGCGACCCACTCGTCGTCGAAGGCGCGCATCGAGCGGATCAGCGCGTCGCGCGCGTCGAGATGCCCGTTGAGCGCGATCTCTGCATCCGCGGGCGTGCAGTCGCCGCGTGTCGCGCCGTCGACGATCGCGAGCACCTTGGACTCTGAATCGGCGAGCTCAAGCAATGCCTTCGCGGACTTCAGACGCGCCTTCGCGATCTCGAGCAGTCGAATCGAACTCTGTGAACTCATGGCAGGCCCCCTGGCTGATCGCCTTGCGTGTCCGTTCTTGCGCCCGAGGCCACCCGCGCCGCGGGCGGGCGATTGCGGAGCCATGTTTCCCAGCTCTCGCGTGCGAGGATGCCGCCTCCGACGAGAAACGCCTCGTCGGGAAGCTGCGCGAGCCTGAGCTGGGCGCGGCGATGCGCGATCTCGGCGCGGGTGGTGTCGCCGAGCCTGTCGCAGGCGTTGACGATCTGGATGAGCGCGACCATGGAGATCGCGTGCTCGGCGTACTTGCGGTCGACGATCTCGTAGAGCTGGATCGCATCCTCGAATTGCTCGAGGTCGAAGGCCGTGTTCGCGCGCGAGAGATACGCGCGGCGAAGCATGTCCTGAGAGAGCCCGTCGATGGTCTCGCCCTTCGACTCGAAGGAAGCGATGGCCTGCTCGAAGGCGCGCCGCGCCTCGGCGAGACGGTCGTTCGCATCGCGCGTCAGCTGCAGCCGACGCGCCACGGAGACATCCCCTGTCTCCGCCTGACGCTTCGCGGCGCGAGCCACGTCGACAAGGCTCTCGCCGAGGCGGAACTGCAGCTCGCCCGAACGCGGATCGTCGGGGCGCCGAAGGAGCGCCTCGCGCAGGAGCTCCGCAGCCCGAACGGGATCGCCTCGGTCGTAGGCCAGGCCGGCCATCACCTCGAGCGCCTCGAAGTACTCGTTGGCGGAAGGCTCGAGGCCGAACTCGCCCGAAGTGATGCGCTGGAGCACATTCAGCGCATCGGCCGGGCGGCCGCCCGATGCGAGCGCCCGCGCAAGCGGCACGACGGAGCGCACCGCGAAGGGCCCAGTCGGCGACACCGCGATCGCCTTTTGGTAGCCCCGCACGGCCTCGTCGAACGAACCCTCGGCATGGTTCAGCCCCGCGATGCGCCAATGCGCCTCAGCCCGCTGCGGGTCGTCGGGCGGAGCGAGGTCGATGAACGCCGCGAAGTTCGCAAGCGCGGCCTCGCGCCAGCCTGCGAGGTCGTAGCTGTCGGCCGCCGCCCAGAGGCTCGCCTGTGCGGACCCGTCCTGCATGCCGCGCACCTCGGGTGCGGCGGCGTGCGCGGCGAAGGAGTCGCCCGCGCGGCGCAGCAGGCGGTTCACACGCGCGCGATCCTCGGGGTCGATCGACTGCCCTGCGGGGAGGGCCGAGAGCATCCGCATGGCCTCGCCGCGCGCGGAGAGCGCCACGCGGGAAAGCGCATCCGCACTCGAGCCGCCGTTCGGACGGATGGTGGTCGCGAGATCGCCGAAGAGGAGCGCGTCGCCCGGCCGCTCCTCCGCGAGAAGCGCGTCCGCGCGAGCGATCAACTCCATCTCCGCCTCGCGGACCGTGTCCGGGTGGCTCCCCTTGAGGAAGAGCTCGCGCAGTTGCTGGAAGTCGCGGAGCGAGTCCATCAGTTCGCCACGCAGCGCAGAGGTTGTCGCACGGCCGAGCACGGCCTCCTGACGCAGCCTGCCGGGATGCTCGCCCTTCACCGCGCGCTCGAAGACCTCGTGCGCGGCGTCGAACTCGCCAAGCGCGGTGAGCGTGCGCCCGAGGCCGATGTCGATCGCGGCCGCGGTCGTGGTTCCGCTTGTCGCAAGTGACGCCGCATGCTCGAACTCGCGCCGCGCGTCCGCGAAGCGGCCTTGGCGCCGCAGCGATTCCGCAAGGAGCCCCGAGAGCTCTGCGAACGCATCGCGCGGAACCTGGTCGCCGGCCTCCGATGCACCCTCGAGCCTGCGCAGATCGAGGAGCAATCGGCTCGAGGCGTCCTGCACCCGTCCAAGCGAAAGGCGGATCTCCGCCGCGCGCGCGATGGCCCACGCCTCCTCGCTTGCGGGAAGCGAGGGATCGGAGCGGAACTCGTCGATCGCGGCCAGGAGCGCCTCGGGCGCGCGGCGAATGCCGCCGTCATCGCCGCGGAGGACGGCGAGGAGCGCATCACGCCGCACGCGGCGGCGCAGACCCTCGGCATCGCGGGTGTTTCCCGCCGACATCACCACGCTGATCGCGTCCTGCACGCGTCCGACGCGCACGAGGCTCTCGGCGTAGCGCTTGACCTGTTCCTCGTTGAGCGGCCAGCCCGCGTCGCGCGCCTTCTCATAGGCGTCGATGATGCGGTCGTCGTTCTCCTTCGCGGGGAACTCCACTCCGCGCAGCTGCACCGCGATGTAGTCGGCGGTCGCGGCATGGAAGCGCGGTACGAGTTCCGGCGGCGCCTTCTCGAGGTTCGGCGCGATCACTCCGTACAGAACGATGCGCGCAGCCTTGAACTCTCCGTCCTCAATGAGCTCCTCGACCTGCTCGAGCGCGCCCAGGAAGTCGTCCGTCGGAGGGTTGGCGCGGCCAAACCAGATCGCTGCGGCGATGCCGAGGGTTCCCGCCACGAGAAGCGGCGCCTGCCAGGTGTCGCCCGCGTCGGCAAGCATGCGCGAGAACTTCCCAGCGGGCTTCGCATCGGTGGCTGCAGGCTGTGCGGCGTCCTCTGGCTTCGCAGCGCCCTTCGCCTTCGCATCGGCCTTTGCGTCGGCCTTCGCCTCAGATGCTGGTTGCTTGCTCGACACGCTCGCCTCAGAGTCCTTCCGAGTCAGGGTTGTGCGCGGCTCGCGCATGCGAACCGCACCCTGTGAAGAGGCCGATCCTCGGCCTCACGCCTATCCGCCGAAGATGCGGCCCGAAACCGAGCCGACCCGACCTCGGGTCTATCGGCACGCGGGGGGAGAATCCTCCAAAGGCAGAAATTGCTCGACCCGCCCGCGCGAAGTTCGCGTTCGGCAGATCCTGCGCAGTCGGCACAGGCCGATTGGACCCACCGCACTCGGGCGCGGGGTCACTCCTCGGGGGTTCGGTCCGTCTTCTCGGCACCGAGAGCGACGGGGCCCTCCTCCGCCACAACGGTTCCGCTGAGCATCTCCGCCGGACCATCGCGCCACGGATTGACGAGCGCGAGGAGCATCACGAAGGGCGACAGGACGGGAACGAGCGAGAGCAGCGACCGCAGCGCAAGGCGACGGCGCGAGGGACGGGTGCCGTCGCGTGCGACGATCAGAAGTCCCATGCTGCGCTTGCCGAACGACCGCCCCGCCGCGATGTCCCCGACCGAGGCCGAGAGCCATCCCGCGAGCACGACCACTGCGCTCGGCCACGCCGCGTCGAAATTGGGCGTCAGGATGGGGAGATCGAGGAACCTGAGGGGATTCCCGCCGAGAAGAAGCACCGCGAGGAGGAACCCGGGGAGCGCATCGATCACAAACGCGAGGAATCGCCTCGAGAGCGGCGCGCCGACAAGCCGCTGCGGGCGCGGTGGGTGCCGTGAACCCTCTTGCCGAGACTGAAGGGATGCATCGGTGCCGAACATGAGCGCCGCCAGCGCGAGCGCGACGGACACCGCGCCAAGGATGGGCAGGTGCACCCATCGCCCCGAACTGAATCCGGGAGGTGCCAGCGCGACCGACTCCGCAGGCGCGTTGGCACTGGTGAAGAGGCGGCGCGTCAGGGCGCGGCCACGGTCGTCGAGCTGAAGCACGATGGCGTCTGCTCCGAACGGCGCGAGCGACCAGAGCGCAGCGGGCTCCGCGAATCGCGCCCATGGCTCGATGCGTCCATCGCGCAGGAAACCGACGCGCACGATTCTCGAGGCACCCGATTCGTCCGCCCCGCGCTCGACCACCGCGCGGCGGCCGAGGATCGAGAAGGCGCCGAGGAACGCGTTGTCCTCCATGCCTGCGAACGACTCGAGGGACCACTCGTCGGGAGACGGCTTGTAGGAGGACTCGGGAGATGTCTCGGGAGATGTCTCGGGAGATGTCTCGGGAGACGGCTGCTGGGGGAGATCGGAAAGGGCGGCGCGTCGCTTCGCGAGCACCAGCCTGTCGCCCTCTTGCCACATCGCGCCCAGTGCTCCGTCGTCGTCGAAGAGCCGCACCCGCGCGTCTGTCGGCGCTGGCGGCGGTTCGACGGCGCGCCAGGCGGCGGCCTCAGGGCCGCTCAATCCGATGGCGAGCAGCGTCCGCTTGGGCGCGTCGGTCTGCGGGGCGTCGAGCGACGCACGCACGGAACCGAGCACGAAGAGCGACTCGCCGACCAATGCGGTGGCCTCGATCGCCCCTCCTTCGGCGAGCGGCGCAAGCACGCGCGGCCCTCCACGCTGCGCCGTGAACCAGTGGCCAGACGCCTCGTTCCTGCGGGTCCCGAGAAGGAGGACGCCTCGCCGCCGCCCGCCCTCCGCGCGAGTGATGAGCGCAACGCGTGCTCCATCCGCGGCGATCGCCTCGGGTGCAGCCGTGAGACGCATGACGAAGCGTTCGGTGGGCGCGGGCTCGACGCTCGCGTGATGCATGAGGAGATGCTCGGGCGCCTGCCCCTCTCCCGAAACCCCTGGAATGGCGGGCGCGATCCGCTCGACGGCCCACCAGATGTGCCCATCGCCCGCCGCACTCGGCGAAAGGGTTCCCGCAAGATCAGCTCGCGCGGAAGGCATTGACGCAATCGAAAGCACCGCGGCAAACAGAAACGCCGAGATGGGGGTCGACATCCACCCGCTCCCAAGTCCCAGCTTCATGAATCCCGCCGTGATGAATCCCACGCTCATGGCCCACCCGCTCCCACCGCCTCGGCCGCATGCACCACCACCTCGGACGGCATGAGGTAGGCCTGCAGGTCTCCGAGATCGAAGAACTGCGGGCGCGCGCGGCGCTTCGACTCGACGAGCCTCTCCTTGTCGATCAGGATCGTGGCCCCCGCCTTCGACCGCGCCGCTTCCATGACGACGCTCGTCGCGACAGAGGGCCACGCGCCAACCGCGACATCGGAGAGGCGAACGCGCTCGAACCTGCCGAGGCTCGCGCGCACGACCTCCGTACCGTCGCGCATGCGCACGACGACGAGCCGCGGAAGCCCGTCGGCTGCGAACTGGATCTCCGCAACGGTCGACCTGCTTGGCTGGAATCGCGCGGCGAAGCGCTCGTGCACGCCCCCCCCCTCGGCGGTCACGGGCACGGTTTCGGCGTCGCGGCCGATCGGGCCGATCCCGAGGAGAAGGCGCAGGGATGCCGGCGTGAGCAGTGTGAGTTCGGCAGAGCCGACGACATCCTCCGCATCCGTCGCGGCGCCGTCGACAAGCTTCTCGTAGACATGAAGGACCGATGGCCGCTTGGGAGGCGCGAGATACACCCAGCTCTGCGCGCCATCGCCGCCGAGCCACGCCCAGCGCTGTCCGAGGAGCTTGAGATCGAACGCACCTTTGTTTCCCGGCGCAAGGTAGATCGCCCCGTCGAGCTGGTCTTCCTGCTGCCCGTCCGCGTCCGTATAGCGGAGTCGCACGGCTGCGAAGGCCTCGAAGGAAGCGAGCTTCTCCGCGCGCTCGTTCTGCGCAGCGACACACGCCGCGATGAACCGCTCCGCCTCCGCCCGATCAGCTGCCTCAAGCGCCGCCTGCGCCTCCGCCCGAGCGTTGGCGGCGTCGACGCCGTCGTCGACGCGCACCGCCTTCGGCGGGCACCCCGCCATCGCCCCGAGCAGGATCGCGCAGACGAGCGATGCGACGCCGCACTGCAGGGATTCCGTGCCGGCACGCGCGCCGCTCCCGCTCACACGTTGTCCGTCACCACGCGCCATCGAGCACCTCGCCGAGCTGCTCCGTGATCTCCTTCATGGCGGCCTCGTCGAGCTTCGGGTTGACCACCGCGACAGGTGGCTCGCCCTCCGCGGCTCCCTTGGGGAGCACCTGCCAGGTCTCGACGCCCCCTTCGCTTGCCGTGCCCGCCACGCGCAGGAGCTTCTTGCGCACGAGAAGCAGCATCAGGACGAAGCGGAAGCGCACGCGGTGGGCACGCTCGTCGCCGCCGAGCCTCTCGAAGAGGTCAAGCAGCGTCTGGTCGTCGACGAAACCCCTGCGCTTCTCGTCGGGCGCGGACACGACCGAACGCCAGAAGGCGACGACCCCGGCCGGGCGATCGCCCGACCCCCAGCCCTCCTCGCTGAAGTCGAGCCGGGCAAGCGGCGCAGCGGGGTCGTCCGCGCGCTCGACGAGTGCGGCGATGCACGGTGTCCCGGGCTCGAGCGTGCTGCCCGTCGCGGCGCAACGACCCGTGAAGCGTCCGATGTCCCAAGTGGTCGAGATCCTGCTCATGAGGGCGCGATCATACGCCGTCCTCCCTATCATCGCGGCCCGTGCCGACGGCCCTCGAAACCCTCCGATTCCGCGACGCGCTCGAGATCGTCATCGAGCTCGCGGTCATCTGGGCGTTTGTCTTCGTGATCTTCCGCTTTCTGCGCGGAACACGGGGCGCGGGCGTGATCAAGGGATTCTTCCTCCTCACGATCGGCCTTGCGCTCCTCGTCCGCGTGCTCGGCGACGCGACCGACGGCTTCGAGCGGCTCAGGTTCCTCTTCGACCGCGTCTTCAACCTGCTCGCCATCCTCCTGATCGTGGTGTTCCAGCCCGAGATCCGCGCCGCATTCGGCAGGATCGGTCGCGCGAAGCTGTTCCGTCGCCCCGCTCCCGCCGCCGACGGGCTCGCGGCGGAGATCGCGGAGGCGGCCGCGTTCCTCTCGAAGAACCGCTTCGGCGCGCTGATCGTGATCGAGCGCCGCATCGGGATCGGCGACCTCCTCACGGGTGGCGTCGAGCTCGACGCGAAGGCGAGCGCGTCGCTCATCCAGAGCATCTTCTGGCCGAACAGCCCCTTGCATGACCTCGCGCTTGTCGTGCGCGGGGGAAGGCTCGCGGCGGCGGGCGTGCAGCTGCCGCTCGCCGACGGCGCGGAGCTTCCCGCCACCTTCGGCGCGCGGCACCGCGCGGCGCTTGGCGTCAGCGAGGAGTCCGATGCGCTCGTCGTCGTGGTGAGCGAGGAGACGGGGCAGGTGCGCCTGGCGGAAGGTGGCACACTGAGTGCGCCGATCCCGACCGCCGAACTCGAGGCTGCGCTCGAGGCGCGGCTGAGCAGGGCTGTCTCGCTGTCGCCCGCGGCCGCGGGCGCGGACCCAGTCGAGGACACCGCCCACCAGGATCGGACCATGGAAACACGGGGTGGATCGTGAACCAGAAGCTCCGCGGACAGTTCGTCGACCTCGCCGGGGTCACCGCCATCTCGGTCGTCGTGTGGCTGTGGGCGGCGGGCCAGACGCTCCAGTCCCGCACGGTCTCTTTCGAGGTGCTCATCGAGAGCGGCGAGCCCGAGCGTCGTCGCGTCACGCCCGCGGAACCGCTCGCGGTCTCGGTCGAGCTCAGGGGCTCGCGGCAGGCCGTGATCTCCGCCTCGGAGTCGCTTGCCGGGCGACGGCTGATACTTCTGACCGGCTCGGACAGGATTCCCGCGCAGGTCGGGACGCACGACGTCGTCCTGATGGACACGCTGAGCGTCTCGCCCGCGATCGCGCCGCTCGGCGTCGACGTCATCTCGGTCACGCCGTCGATCGCGCGCGTCGTCGTCGAGCCCGTGCGGTAGCGCAGGTCAGTTCTCGACGCGGACCGCGTGATACGCCTTCTTGCCGCGGCGGACGAGAATGACGCCGCCGGGGAGGACATGCTCGCTCCGCACGACGAAGTCTGCGGCGACCTTCTCTCCGTTCACACTGACGGCGCCGTTCTGGACGAACTCGCGCGCCTCGCGCTTGCTCGCGGCGCAGGTGGTGCCGGTGATGAAGTCCACGATCCCGACGCCTGCCGAGAGCGCGGCGGCCGCGACGCCGCTCGAAGGCAGGTCGCCCGCGATCTCGGCGACCTGCGCTGCGTCGAGCGACCTCACATCGCCTGAGAAGATCGCCTCGCTTGTCGCGATCGCGCGCGCGAGTTCGTTGTCGCCGTGGGTCATGCGCGTCATCTCGGCGGCGAGCCGCTTCTGCGCCTCGCGCTTGGCCGGATCGTGCGCGAGAGAGTGCGCGAGCGACTGGACCGTGTCCGAATCTAGGAAGGTGAACCACTTCAGGAACTTCACCGCGTCGGCGTCGGTCGTGTTGAGCCAGTACTGGTAGAAGCGGTACGGACTCGTGCGGTCGGCGGTGAGCCAGATCGCGCCCCTCTCGGTCTTGCCGATCTTCTGGCCGTCGCTCGTGGTGACGAGGTGACAGGTCGCGCCGAAGCTCTCGCCTTGCTCGAGCCGGCGGATCAGGTCGATCCCCGAGACGATGTTCCCGAACTGATCGCTGCCGCCGAGCTGCACCGTGCAGCGTTCGCTGCGGTAGAGATGCAGGAAGTCGTACGCCTGCAGGATCATGTAGCTGAACTCGGTGTAGCTGATCCCCTGCTCGCGGCCCTCGAGACGCGACGCGACCGAATCGCGCGCGATCATCTGGTTCACGCTGAAGTGCTTGCCGATGTCGCGCAGCATGTCGAGGTAGGAGATGCCGCTCAGCCAGTCGACGTTGTTCACGATCCTTGCGGCGCGCGGCCCCGAGAAATCGAGGAACCGCGAGAAGATCCGCTGCTGGCTTCGCGCGTTGTGCTCGACCATCTCACGCGTCTGGAGCTGGCGCTCGGCGCTCTTGCCGCTCGGGTCTCCGATCAGGCCGGTGCCGCCGCCAGAAACGACGATCGGGCGATGCCCCGCGCGCTGGAGATGCGCGAGCATCTTGATGCCCATGAAGTTGCCGATCGTGAGGCTGTCCGAGGTCGGGTCGAAGCCCGCGTAGCCGGCGCGCACGCCCGAGGAAAGGTGAGCTGCGAGATCGGGCGACGTCGTCTGGTGCAGCATGCCGCGCCAGGAGAGTTCATCCAGAAAGTTCGTCGCGGATCCGGTCGAGTGCATGATTCAGCCCATCGTTCAGCGTGCGCCGGCAAGCGCCTCTCGCTTCGCGGAGATCTTGGCGAGAAGGTCGGCCCAGCTCTTGTTGAAGCTGTCGCGGCCCTCGAGCTGGAGCGTGGTCGCGAGCGCGGCGAGGTCGACGCCCGACGCGGTGACCGCAGCGAGGATCTTCTCGGCGGCGACGCCGTCCGCGGGCATCGCGCCTTGCGGATTCCCCTTCTCGGCGACCGCAAGCAGCGCCTCCTCGGGAATCGTGTTCACGGTGTTCGGTGCTCCAAGCGCGTCGCAGTAGAGCGTGGGCGAGAGCGCAGGGTCCTTCGTGCCGGTCGAGGCCCAGAGGACGCGCTGCTCGGTCGCGCCCTTCGCGGCGAGCGCCTTCCAGCGCGGCGACGCGTGGAGGTCGAGCGCCGACTTGAGCACGCGGCCCGCCATTGCGATACCGACCGTGTTCTGAAGGTCCGCCGGGAGCGACTTCGTGGTCGCGCGGTCCCAGCGCGAGATGAAGACGCTCGCCACAGAGCAGACGAATGGGTCGAGCCCGGCCGCCACGCGGCGCTCGATGCCGCGAATGTACGCCTCTGCCGCGGCGAGGTACTGCTCCCGTGAGAAGAGAAGCGTGACGTTGATCGGGACGCCGCGATAGATCAGCTCCTCGATCGCGGGGCAACCCTCAGGCGTGCCCGGGACCTTGATGTAGAGATTCCGCTTGCCTGCGCGCGCGTGGAGTTCGACCGCCTGCGCGACGGTGCCGGCCGTGTCGTTGGCGAGAAGCGGCGAGACCTCGAGCGAGACCCAGCCGTCGACGCGGTTCGTCTTCCCGTGGATGTCGGCGAAGAGATCCGCCGCGCGCGAGAGGTCGCTGATCGCGCAGGCGAAGAAGATCTCCTCGACGGACTGGCCCTTCGCGGCCAGCTCGGCGACCTGGCGGTCGTAGGCCGCGCCGGAGCCGATCGCCTTCTCGAAGATCGTGGGGTTCGAGGTCAGCCCCGTCACCGACAGGTCCCGTATGTAGTGCGCGAGCGTCCCCGAGTCGAGCAGGGTGCGGGTGATGTTGTCGAGCCAGAGCGACTGGCCAAGGGCTGCGAGGCGGGCTGTGGGAAGGGCTGCGGGAACAACTGGGGTCATGGAGGGCCTCCGTGCGGCTGCGAAAGACTAGCAGAGCCGTTCGCGGGCGGGCGCGGCGCCCCTCGCGAAGGTTCCCCCTTCACTCATGGGTTGGTTTCTGCCGATGATGCCGACCCATGCGATCCGCCACAGCACCGCGAAAGTCCCGCCGCCCCGCCACCCGCACGGAGCCGACGACCGGCGTGAAGGCGATGCCGACCGTGCCCGCCTGGCATGTCGCGCCCGACGCGACGCGCGCGTGGAAGCGCCTCGCGGCGCTCGCGAAGCGCGGGCGTGCGATCGACCTTCGGCAGGCGTTCGCCCGCGACAGGTCCCGCGGCAGCCGCTTCTCCGCCGAGGCGCTCGGCATCCACCTCGACTTCTCGAAGAACCTCGTCGACCGCGACATCCTCGCGGCGCTCGTCGCGCTCGCAAAGGAGTGCGGCGTCGCCAAGCACGCGAAGGCGATGTTCGCGGGCGAGGCGATCAACCTCACCGAGAACCGTGCTGTGCTGCACGCTGCGCTGCGCGCGCCAAAGGGCAGCGTGATGAAGGTCGACGGCGAGAACGTGGTGCCGCATGTCCACGCGGTGCTCGACCGCATGGCCGCGTTCGCCGATGCCGTACGGAGCGGCGCGTGGCGCGGGTACACGGGAAGGAAGATCTCCGCGGTCGTGAACATCGGGATCGGCGGAAGCGACCTCGGACCCGTGATGGCCTACGAGGCGCTGAAGGACTTCACGCGACGTGACATCGACTGCCGCTATGTCTCGAACATCGACGGCGAGGACTTCTACGAGAAGACGCGCGACCTCGACCCGGAGACCACCCTCTTCGTCGTGAGTTCGAAGACCTTCACCACGATCGAGACCATGACGAACGCGCAGACTGCGCGCGCGTGGACGCTCGCGAAGCTGAAGGACCCGAAGGCGGTCGCGAAGCACTTCGTGGCCGTGTCGACGAACGCCGAGGAAGTCGCGAAGTTCGGCATCGACACCGCCAACATGTTCGGCTTCTGGGATTGGGTCGGCGGCCGCTACTCGATGGACTCGGCGATCGGGCTCTCGACGATGATCGCGGTCGGCCCCGAGCGCTTCCGCGAGCTTCTCGCGGGGTTCCGCGACATGGACGAGCACTTCCGCACGGCGCCCGCGAAGAAGAACCTGCCGTATCTCCTCGCGCTCGTCGGCATCTGGAACCGCGAGTTCCTCGGGTTCGACACCGTCGCGGTTCTCCCCTACTCGCAGTACCTCCACCGCTTCAGCGCGTATCTGCAGCAGCTCGACATGGAGTCGAACGGGAAGCGCGTGCAGCTCGACGGCACGCCGTGCCGCTGGCAGACTGCGCCCGTCATCTGGGGCGAGCCCGGCACGAACGGGCAGCATGCCTTCTACCAGATGATTCATCAGGGGACCTCGCCCGTTCCCTGCGACTTCATCGCGTTCGCGAAGCCCTTGCACGACGTCGGCACGCCCGCGACGGGCATGCACCACGACATCCTGCTTGCGAACCTCTTTGCGCAGGGCGAGGCGCTTGCGTTCGGCAAGACGCCTTCGGAGGTGCGCGCCGAGGGAACGGCGGAGTGGCTGGTCCCACACCGCGTCTTCCCGGGGAACCGGCCCTCGAACACGCTGCTGTGCGAGCAGCTCTCACCGCGCATGCTGGGAAGGCTCATCGCGCTCTACGAGCACAAGGTGTTCGTGCAGGGGTCGATCTGGCGCGTGAACAGCTTCGACCAGTGGGGCGTCGAGCTCGGCAAGGTGCTGGCCAAGCGGATCATTCCCGAGCTCTCGGGCGCGAAGCCCGCGAAGGCCGCGCACGACAGTTCGACGAGCACGTTGATCGCCCGCTACCGCGCGTGGCGCGGGCGTTAGATCCGAAGTCCAGGAGCGGTGCCAGGCACCGTACGCCTCGGCGCCCACCTTCCACCGTGCAATCACGAGCGCTGTGCGGATCTCAGTGCCTCCGCATGACCGAGGAGGAGTCCCGAGGAGCCCCAGAGACGGTGCCCGGCACGTGCCAGGAGGTGCCAGGCACCTCACGGCACGTGCCAGGCACCCTTTCCCTGCAGAGGTCTGTTGCGTTCCTTGGCGCCTCGGGAAACTACACTTCGTTTCTCGTGGAACGCACCGTGGAACGCATCTACCTCGACTCAAACGCGACGACGCGGCCTGCCGACGAGGTCGTGGAGGCCGTGGCATACGCGATGCGGGAGTCTTGGGCCAATCCCTCGAGCGTTCATCGCGCAGGTGGCGAGGCCAAGCGCGCGGTGGAGCTTGCGCGCGAGAGCGTGGCGCGACTTGTGGGCTGCCAGGAGCGCGAAGTCGTCTTCACCTCCGGGGGCACAGAGAGCGCGAACCTCGCGATACGCGGCTCGCTCGAGCACTTCGCGGCCGCCCATCCCGCGCGCGGCGTGCTGGTGACGACGAAGTTCGAGCACAGCGCGGTCCGCGAGCTCGCGCAGCAGTGCGAGAAGCGTGGCACAGAGGTCGTCTGGTTGGCGGGGTCGCTTCACGCCCCGGGAACGCCCGATCTCGATGCGCTCGAGGCGCTGCTCGCTGCGCGTGCCGATGAGGTCGCGCTCGTCAGCCTGATGTGGGCGAACAACGAGACGGGAGCGATCACGGACATTGTGCGTGCGGGCGCGCTCTGCCGAGAGCATGGCGTGCGCTTCCATACCGACGCGACGCAGTGGGTCGGCAAGATGCCGACGGACCTCGCGGCGCTGCAGGTCGACCTTGCGAGTTTCGCCGCGCACAAGCTGCATGGCCCGAAGGGCGTGGGCGCGCTCTATGTGCGGCGCAATGTGCGCGTGACGCCCCAGACCTACGGTGGACCGCAGGAGCGCGAGCGGCGCGGCGGCACGGAGAACGCAGCGGCGATCGTCGGCTTCGGCGTCGCAGCCGACCTCGCACGCGCGTGGCTTGCGGGCGAGGGAGCAGCGCTCGGAACATATCTGCGCGACCGATTCGAGCAAACGGTCGCGCAGGCCACTGGCGGCGTGATCCACGCGCAGCACGCACCACGGCTCTGGAACACCACGAACATCGGATTCGCGAAGCTCGAAGCGGAAGCGATCCTGCTCCTCCTCTCGGAACGCGGTGTGTTCGCGTCTGCGGGTGCAGCGTGCAGTTCGGGGTCGCTCGACCCGTCGCCAGTCCTCCTCGCGATGGGCATCGCACCCGAGGTCGCACATGGCTCGATTCGCTTCAGCCTCTCGCGCGAGACGACCGCGACGGAATGCGACGAAGCCGCGCGCCGCGTGATCGCGGCGATCGAGCGCCTACGCGCGTCGACCAGCGCGGCCGTCGGATGACGCTCGTCTGTGACTTTCCCCCAGAGGCGCGGAGGCCTCGTCGAAATCGGATGCCCGCTGCGCGTTCGTGGCGTGCATGGCGCGCATCTACGGATCTTTCTCACGGAGGCGCAGAGGCACGGAGGTCGGGGGACGACGCGCATCGCTCGCGCGGACTGGGATTCGCAGAGAGAGAGAGAGAGAGAGAGAGAGAGAGACTTAGGAGAAACGGAGACGAGACTGCGACCCGGCTTCGCTCTCGTCAAAGCTGCTGACGGCCAGAATGGAAGACTTGGCCTCCGTGCCCCCATGCCTCCGTGAGAGACTTGGTGGATGCCAGCCAACGCGGAAGTTCACTACAGCGCGCGTCAGTCGCCGCCGCCACTGTCGCCACCGCCCCCGGACGACGAAGCAACGACGCTTGCGGCCACTGCCTGCGCATCGCAGGCACCGTCTCGCATCGTGGCCAGCATGGCCACCCCGACGCCCTCACCCTTGAAGGGCTGGAACCAGAGTTCGGCCCCGTCAGTCGGGTCCAGCGCCCATGTGTATCCGTTGATGCTCACAAAGAGTCGGTCACCGCTTGGGAGCAACGCCACGAGCCCGGTCGACTTCGGGGCCTTCCACTTCCAGACGATGCTTCCATCGGCGCGGTCTACGGCGAACACCTTGTCGCCAAAGCTCACGAAGAGAAGGTCGTCGGTGGTGAGGGTTTCGCGTGCCATGGGGAGAGAAGGGCTCGACTTTCAGCAGGCTCGTGCACCGTGGTCGAGAACCCTCGCCACACCGTGAGCGCTCGCAGGCGGCTCGAGTCGCCCGCCCTCGGCAAACCTCGCAGCCCGAGCGATTCGGCTGTGGAGAAGTTAGCGCAGGCAGACGCACAAAAACAACCGCGGACCCTTTCGGGTCCGCGGCTTCAATGCGGTCGAGAGGACTTGAACCTCCACGGGTTGCCCCACTAGTACCTGAAACTAGCGCGTCTGCCATTTCGCCACGACCGCGACAGAGAGGGGAGTGTACGAACTGCGCCCCCCGCGATCAACCATGCCGAACCAGTGCTGCGCGAAACCATGTCGCGGCTCCGAACCAACAAACGCAGGCAGGGCGCGAGGAGCCTCGACGCCCTGCCTGCGCTACGCGAATGGACCATTGGCTGCAGGCCGATCGACGCCAGTTGCGAGGCGCCCCGCAACCTCGGAGAGCGAGGCCATCACCCTGACACGGGGCTGAAGACCCACGTCGCCTCATCTCCTGCGACTCTGCCACGCAGCACCTCTCCCGAGGTGATCATTCATCTTCGTCTTCGTCCGCGTCGGGCTTGGCGGCGGGCGCAGCGCGCCCACGGCCTGCCGCCTCGGCGGCGGCCATGCGCTTCTCGAGCACGCGCTGTCGCACTTCCGCAAACATCGCAGGGTTCTCCTTGAGGAACGCCTTGGCGTTCTCGCGGCCCTGGCCGATGCGCGTTCCCTTGTAGCTGAACCACGCACCCGCCTTCTCGATGACGCCGTCCTCCGACGCCAGGTCGACGAGGTCGCCCGCGGCGGAGATGCCCTCGGTGAACATGATGTCGAACTCCGCCTCGCGGAAAGGCGGCGCGATCTTGTTCTTGACGACCTTCGCACGAACGCGGTTGCCCACGTTCCTGTCGCCGTCCTTGATGGCGCCGATGCGGCGGATGTCGATGCGTACGGATGCGTAGAACTTCAGCGCCTTGCCGCCGGTCGTCGTCTCGGGCGAGCCGAACATGACGCCGATCTTCTCACGGAGCTGGTTGATAAAGATCACGATGCACTCGCTCTTCGCGATGGCACCCGTGAGCTTGCGCATGGCCTGCGACATGAGTCGCGCCTGCAGGCCGACGACGGAATCGCCCATTTCACCCTCGATTTCGGCCTTCGGGATGAGCGCCGCCACCGAGTCGATCACGATGATGTCGACCGCGTTCGAGCGGACGAGCATCTCGCAGATCTCGAGCGCCTGCTCGCCCGTGTCGGGCTGCGACACCAGCATCTCGTCGAGGTTGACGCCGATGCGCTTCGCCCACGAAGGATCAAGCGCGTGCTCCGCGTCGATGAACGCAGCGACGCCGCCGTTCTTCTGCGCATTTGCGACGACCGTGAGGGCGAGCGTGGTCTTGCCCGACGACTCTGGGCCGAAGATCTCGATGATGCGGCCGCGCGGAAGGCCGCGGCCGCCGAGCGCGAGGTCGAGGCTCAGCGCACCCGTCGGGATCGACGGGATGGGCGCGAGGGAGTCGCCGTCGAGCTTCATGATCGAGCCCTTGCCGTAGGCCTTCTCGATCGCCTCCATCGCACGGCCGATCGCGGCGAGCTTGCCCTTCTGCTGCTCTGCCTTCGCCGCATCGACCTTCGCCTGCGATGCGGAGGCCGCTGCACGCGGCTTGTCTTCGATCGCGGCGGAGCCGCGTGCGGGAACGGAACCTGGACGGTTGGAGGAGGCGTTCGTCGGAGTGGCCATCGTGGGTGTTCCCTTCGCGGGCGGGTTCGTGGATGCGGCCTCTGCCGCTGTCTTGTTCTGCGGGCTGGTCTGTGAGGTGCTCTGTGAGGTGCTCTGTGAGGTGGTGTTGGCGACCATCTGTATCCCCTTCTCTGTTCTGTTGGGAGCCGTCGCTCGGGAGAATCCCGCTGGTTTGAGGGGTTCTGGGTGTGCCGAGCGCTGCTGGCCCTGACTTTCGGATGTCTGTCGGATGCGGATCTCTCAGTTTCAGAACCCGAACAGAATCCGCTCTTCTGTTCGGTGAATGTTCGTGTTCTACCACATCGACCGAAGGATGGAGCTGAACCCGACTTTTTTCCGAACAGATTTTTGGGCTTTTTGGTTCCGTGCTGGAAGTCCATTTCCGCAAAGCACTTCCGATCTCTCCTGCTCTCAGACCCCAAGCACCAAAGCGAGCCGCCGCAGCGGCGAGCGCTCCGACACGCGTCCCAAGCACCAAAGCGAGCCGCCGCAGCGGCGAGCGCTCCGACACGCGTCCCAAGCACCAAAGCGAGCCGCCGCAGCG
>QLAH01000118.1_pt1 | contig 69387 bp, 58 predicted proteins | sample 4693081 | NCBI WGS metagenome assembly QLAH01 (sample SAMN09425401, study PRJNA476045) | Lake water metagenome, whole genome shotgun sequencing project.
CGGCCCGGAGGCCAATCCCGACCCAGGGGCCCCGCTCGCTACGCCCGCGCCCTGGGTCCCGCCCCCGGGCCGCCAACCCACCAGCGCCCGAGCCAATGCCCGCGCCGTGCCACCGGCGCCGATCAACAAAACCCGCGAACCCGGCTCCAGGCTCAGATCTGCCAAGGTGTCCAGAAAACCCGGCGCATCGGTGTTCAGGCCCGCTCCCGTCCGCAAGTCCAAGGTGTTCAGAGACCCATAGGCGGCAGACTCGGGGTCCACCGACTGGGCCCAACCAAAGGCTTCTTCCTTGAGCGGGACCGTGCAGTTCACCCCGAGATAACCCAAATCCCTAAGGTGCGAGAGAGCCGCGGCCAACTCGCCCGAGGGAACCCGAATCGCCACGTAGCGGTACGGCAGTCCAAGCTCGCGGAGAGCAACGTTTTGCATCGATGGACTCCAAGAATGCGAGACGGGGTCGCCCAGTACGGCAAACTCGGCCCGAGGGGCCTCGTGCCACTCCCACCATTCGGTCACTTGGCGGTCCCTCGCCGGAAGGCCCAAAGACGCTGCCCGGTGAAGTTCCAAACCGCGACCAAACCGGCCGCAACCAGCGTCGCCAGCCACCAATTTCCTTCCTGGGTCCCCTTGGCCATCGCGTTGATCACCGAGCTGATGATCGTGTTCAGCGCCTGACCGATCAAGCTCACGACGATGAAGCGGGCAAGTTGCTGGCCCCGCTCTTCCTTGCCCCGAATCCCCCAAGTCCACCGCCGGTTCCAATAGAAGCTATTGAGGATCGCGAGCGAAGAGGTCAGGATCTTGAATCCCAAAAAGGCCGCGTCGTGGGCTGCATCGACGGTCGCCGAGCCTCCGAGGATCCAACGTCCAAAGACCTGGCTGACCGGTTGGCCTTCGATCTGGACATAGAACATCAGGATCTTGTGCAGTCCGGCATCGATCAAAAAGCTGGATCCGCCGACGATTCCGAACTTGAGGATTTGCCGAACGATGCGGCGTTGGAAGAGTCCCACCGGAGCCACGATGGGCAGGTCATCATCTTCGTCGATCATGGCCCGGTAGAGGCTAGGCCGGACGATGGACTCGATGATTCGGTTGGCCCGGGTTCCAAAGAACTCGCGGTCGGACATCCGCCGGACCAGATAAGCAGTGACCCCGGATCGATTGGCGCCGAGGATATCGGTCAGGATCTGGTCACCGACCATCACCATTTGCTGGGGTTCGACACCGTACTTTTGCGCCGCCTGTTGATACATATCCCGGCTCGGCTTGAACTTCCCCTTGAGGTGATCGATCCCCATCTGTTCGGCCAACTTCCCGAGTCGATCGAGATTACGGGTGTTGCTCACAAGGCACAGCTGCAGCCCGGCATTGCGGGCTTCCTGGATCCACGCCAATGAGCTCTCGGGCACGGTGTGATCTCGCCAGGGGAGCAGGGTGTTGTCCACGTCGAGGAGGACGACCTTGAACCCGAGAGCCGTTAGATTGGAGGGACGGATGTCGGTGAGCTGGTCGAAGGCCTGGTCGGGGCAAAGTTTTTGGAGCGCCCGCGGGGCCTGGCCCCGATCAAACTTGCCGCTTTGGTAACTCCTCATCTCGCCATGCTCCTGGCTCTTCGGATATTCACGAGGTGCTGGTCATAGGTCTCGCTGAAGAAGTGGGTTCCGTCCGGTTTGGCCACATAGAAGAGTTTGCGGGTCGGGGTCGGTTTGAGGGCGGCTTCGATGCTCTTGAGCCCCGGGCTCCCGATCGGACCGGGCGGTAATCCGCTGATCCGGTAGGTGTTGTAGGGATGATCGACGGTGTTGACCACGCCGGGACCCAGGTTCTTCCACTCTTGCAGGGCATAGAGAACGGTCGCATCGATCTGGAGTCGCATCCGCCGCCGGAGTCGCTCCTCAATGAGTCCCGCCACCAGCGGTCGCTCGGCATCGACCTTCACTTCTGTCTCAACCATTGATGCAATCGTCAGGAGGCGATGGACGTCTCGGCCCTTGACCTTCGGCCAGACTCGGCGCTCGAAATTTTTGAGCTGGCGGACGATCGTGCCCCGGGCTCCTAGCAAGGGCGGGAGGTCATAGGTATCGGGAAAGAGATAGCCCTCGAGACTCTCTTTGGGTAACGGAAAGTCCACCACTCCGGCGAACTTTTCGGGCTGGTTTGCCAGTTCGATGTATTCCTCGGCCTTGCAGACTCCCATCTCTTCCAATCGCCGGGCCGTCCGCCGAATCCACCACCCCTCTGGCAGGCGAACTGGCTGAGCGACAGGTCTTTTGAGGGACATCAGGATCTCGTCGAGGGTCATCCCCGGCCGAAAGCGATACGTGCCTTCGCCGACTGTCAGACTCTTGCCTTGGATCCGCAACGCCAGTCGGGCCAACTCCGCACTTCGGAGGACGCCTTTCTTTTCCAGCTCTTCGAGGACCGCGCCCAGCCCTTGGCCTTGATCAAACCGCACGGTCACGGGCTCGCCCTTAGCCAGGGGTTTGATCCCGTTCTGCAGGTAGAGCCAACCCCCCAGTGCGGCCAATAGAGGGAGCAGCACCACGGCGAAAATCAGAATGCGGAGGGTTTTACGCTTCATCCAAGACCCGGAAGTATCTCTCCAGAATACGACAAGCAGCCTCCCCGTCGCGCCGCTTGCGTCTCTCGCTGGCTTTCAGATCGGTTTCTCTCAGGGCCGATTCGCTCTCTACGCTAGTGTAGGATTCGTCGACGCCGACCGCGTCGGCCCCGAGTTCCGTCAGGCGCTCGATCAGCATGCGGCAGACACGAGCTTGGCGGCTCTCGGTCTCTTCCTGTTCGGGAATCCCTACGATGATGCGCTGGACCTCTTCTCGGCGAGCCGTTTGGAGGACTTGTTCAGCGTCGGCCTTGATGCTGCCTCGGGCCTCTAGCGCCGGACGTGGCGACGCGATGCGGACCTCGGTCTCTCCGACCGCCACTCCGATTCGAACCGAACCGAAGTCGATGCCGAGCAATCTCAACCGGCGAACCGCTCCAAGACCGCGGCGTGGAGGTGTCCGTTCGTGCTGATCGCTTCGCGGTGGATGCCGCTCTGGCCGCCAAAGTCGCTGAAACGGCCGCCGGCCTCCTCAACAATTACCTTCATGGCGCTCAGGTCGTACCACTCCACGATGGGGTCGATCATCAGGTCGGCTCGACCGGTGGCGACCAGAGCGTGTCCATAGGCATCGCCCCAAGTCCTACTCACCCGGCACGTCTCGACGAGGCTCATCCAGCCTGACTCTCGGCCATGTTTCCTCATCGATCCTGGGGACCCACAAACCATCGTCGCCTCGCTCAAGACCGACACGTTCGAGACCCGTACCGGACGCCCATTGAAGAAAGCTCCCTCACCCGCCTCGGCGTAGACGATCTCGTCCAGAGCGGGGAAGTAGCAGACGCCCAGAATCGGATTGTGATCAACCTCGAAACTAAGAAGGGTGCCGTAAAGTGGGACCCCCGAGATAAAGGACTTGGTCCCATCGATCGGATCGATAACCCAGCGCTCAGCCGCGTCACCTGATTCGCCCTGCTCTTCACCGAGGATCCCGTGGTTGGGGTACTCGGCCGCGATCATCCGGCGGATCTCCTCTTCACACTCGCGGTCGGCGCGAGTGACGGGGCTAGTGTCGGCTTTGCGCTCGACCTCGACCGCGGTCTGGAAGTAGGCGAGAGTTCGCTTTCCACCCGCGGTGGCAGCACGAAGGGCAAAGGCCAAGAGGGGCGACATCGCCCACCATTTTGGCACGCCAAGTACCATATTCTCCTCATGCGACTTAGGGCCCAGATTGCGCTGACCACGATCGGGATCGTCTTCCTGACGGTGGCGGTGGTCCTCAGCGTGGGATATCAGCGCCTCCGAACATCGCTAGTCGAGGTTGCCGAGACCAACGTGGCCCTCTCCAGCACGTTGGTTCGGCGCTACATCCGGACCGAGGCTGGGGTCGTTCAGAACGCAGCCGAGTTTCTCAAGCGAAGGATCGAGAGTTCCGATTCTCCCCTGGATTCCCAGCTCCTGGGCGATTTCGAACCGACGTTGGTCGCCCTCGGACAAAGCTTTCCCCAACTGACCTACGTGAGTATCAGCGTCGAGGCGACGGGGGACTACATGCATGTCGAGCGCCGGGGCGGACAGCGGATCCTCCAGACGAGCTTGAGTAGCCCCAACGGTGGCTACAAGATGCGCGAGTTCGACCTGACTCGGGACCGCAAACCCCTGCGCACCGAGGATAACTGGGATTACGATCCCAGAAAGCGCCCCTTCTATCAGCAAGCCGCGAGTTCCAAGGGACCGGTCTGGACTCCGACTTACGCCTTCCGAACCCCGAGCGGGCAACAAGTGCTGGGGGTCACGTGCGCGGCCCCGATCCTCTCCAGCCAGGGCGAAGTTTTGGGCGTGGTCACCGCCGATATTGCGCTCGCCAGCCTCAGTAACTTCGTCCGAACACTCGAACTCGGAAAGGGTGGTCAGGTCTTTGTGGTCGAGGTCCGGGAAGGAAAGAACTTACGGCTGATCGCCCACCGAGACCTTGAGCGCCTCAAGGGGACGGGGGATCTGGAACTTGCGGGCAGCGTGATGGCCCCGGTTCGGGAGGGCTTCGAGGCCCTACGAGCTCGGCTTGGTGGAAATGGTCCCCTGCCAAGTGGAGTCATGGATGTCGAATTGGAGGGCGTGCGCTACTTCGGCGGCTACGTTCCTGTCACTCCAGACGGCACCCCTGCTTGGTATGTTTTTGCCGTGATGAGAGAAGAGGATCTACTCGTCGGCCTGCGCAAGACCTCCCAGATTCTCATCGGCTTTAGCATTGCCTCGCTCGTGGGAAGCTTCTTGCTCAGCATCTGGCTTGCGCGGAGACTGGCCCACCCGCTGACACTCATCGCCGAAGAGACCGAGCGGCTTACCCGCCTCGAGATATCGGAACGCGAACTCCCCGCGAGCCGCATCAAGGAGATCAACGACCTCGTTGAGAGTACGGCCAAGATGCGCACTGCTCTCGGGTCGTTGCAGAGACTTGTCCCTGCCGATTACGCCCGCCAACTGCTCAGGCGGGGGGAACTCGCCGAACTAGGGGGAGAGCGCCGCCGGATCACGATCCTTTTCTGCGATATCGCGAACTTTTCAACCTTCAGCGAGACCCACTCGGCGGAAGAGACCTTCCGGGTCTTGGGGCAGTATCTGGAGGTCCTGAGCCGGGCCGTCAAGCTGCATCAGGGCACGATCGACAAGTACACCGGGGACGGCCTCATGGCTTTTTGGGGGGCTCCCGAGCCGGTGGAAGAGCCCGAACTGAAGTCGGTCCGGGCTGCCCTCGACGGGCTGGCTCAAGTGCAACGCTTACAGGATCAGGGCTTACCGTTCGATGTCCGCTTGGGCATTGCCACTGGGGAGGTCTTGGTTGGCAACGTGGGAAGCCCCACTCGCCTGAACTACACCGTCTTGGGCGATAGCGTCAACTTGGCTGCCCGACTCGAGGCGCTGAACAAGGAGTACGGCACCCGGATCTTGATCGACCAATCCACCCACGATGCACTGGGGGCAGAATTCCGTTGCCGCCAAATCGGTTCGGTCCGGGTCAAGGGGCGCGAACAGATCGAGGAGGTCTTCGAAGTTTTGGGGCCAGAACAAGAGTCAAGCTGAGCTTTTCGAAAGCGCCGGGAGCACCCAGCAGTTATTCGGGGCAAAATGGAGCCAACGCTGTCCTTTTTCGGACACCAGGGACCCTTCGAATGAATTTGATCAGCACTCTGAAGTCGCATCTCTCGCCAGACTTGATCCAGAAGATCGCCTCGATGATCGGCGTCGATGCGACTGTTATCACCAATGGGCTCGACACCCTCCTGCCCACGATCCTCGGAGGAATCGCCGCGAGCGGGAGCTCCGAGGCGGGTGCCTCGGCGTTGCGCTCGCTCGCGCCCACCGATCTTCCTGCGGATGGCGAAGCGGCGGTGGCTCACCTCGCGGACCCGACCAAGGCCGATGGTCTGGTCGTTACGGGAGGCAAATTGGTGGAGGGAATCTTCGGTGACAAACTCGGCGGAGTTACCGACTTTTTCGCTCAGCAACTCGGCATAGATGCAGAGAAGGTAACGGCTCTGCTGGGCGGATTGGCGCCGCTGGTCATGGGCTTTTTGGTCAAGCTGGCCCCAGGAGGAGACGTCTTCGGATTCCTCAAGGGCCAGGTGCCTGCTTTTGCTGGCATGATCCCTGGGAACATTGGCTCGATGATGGGTTTGGCCTCGGGCGCTGGGCTCGCGCCAGCGACGGCTTCCCAGGTCCCTGCGAACGGCTCGTCCGGAACGGATTCGGCGGATTTAGGGGGTGCAGTGGGGGCCGGATGGTTCTGGGTGATACCTGTCGCCGCGTTGATTGCGATCGGCTTTTGGCTCACGAGACCGCCCGCCGATTCGAAAGGGTACGAGCCCAAGTTTGCGGCCGAAACCCCGAAATCCGATCCGAGTCAGGCGGCGGACTCGAAGGTTGCGAGTGATGCAGCCGAAGGCGTGAAGGCCAAGGAACTGCCCGGAGGCGTCAAGATCGAGTTTCCGGTGGGCAGTATCGAGGACCAGTTGATCGAGTTCATCGAGGATGCCTCGCGCCCGGTCGACAAGACGACTTGGTTCACCTTCGACCGGCTGTTCTTCGAGACCGGAAAGTCCAGCTTGACTGCAGAATCTGGAGCCGTCCTCGACAACATCGCCGCTATTCTCAAGGCTTACCCCGCAGTCAAGCTGAAGGTCGGCGGGTACACGGACACCGTCGGCGATGAAGAAGCCAACCTGAAGTTGAGCCAGTCCCGGGCTGATGCGACCGTGGCTGCGCTCGTCACGCGCGGCGTCGAAGCGGGCCGGCTCGAACCGGAAGGCTATGGCGAAGAGTTCGCGAAAGGCGACAACAGCACCGAAGAGGGCCGCCAGATGAACCGCCGCATCGACGTGCGAGTGATCGAAAAGTAAAGGAGCGTGAGGGGCTCTCTGTCAGCCATCGGGGAGCCCCACCTGACGCCCGATTCCAGGGCTGAGATGAACAATTCATGAACGACATGAACAGTTCATGGCGAGAATCCGGCTCGGCCGGATTTGATTTGTAAAGTTCTTCTGAGCGCGGCAGACCGCTCGCGCAAGGAAAGGACTATGAAGAATCGCATCTTGATCCTGGCCGGACTTACGGCCCTTGTTCTCCCCGGCCAAGCGGCCATGGTGTATGGCCTCACGACCCGAAACGAACTCGTTCGCTTCGATTCCAGCACCCCCGGAACTCTTCAACAAGCCTCCTTCATCTGGGGACTGGCCCCCAATGAGTCGTTGGTTGGAATCGACTTTCGCCCCGCCAACAACATGCTCTATGGGGTCGGCTCATTCGGTCGGATCTACACCATCCAGCCGATGACGGGCATGGCTACCTTTGTGAATTCGCTCACCGATTCGGTCACGGGTGCCCCGTTGAGCCTGATGGGGACCGAGTTCGGCGTGGACTTTAACCCCGTCCCCGACCGACTCCGCGTCACGAGCAACCAAGGCCAAAACCTGCGGATCAACGTCGCGACGGGCGTGACGGTTGTCGACGGAATGCTGAACCAAGCTTCGGGTCGACCGCACATCGTCGCCTCGGCCTATACCAATAACTTCCCCGGAGCGACCTCCACGACGCTCTACAACATCGACTCGGTGAGTGACATGTTGACCCGCCAGGTCCCACCCAACAACGGGACCCAAGTCAACGTCGGCATGCTGGGCATGGACGTCTCGGCCCTCGCCGGATTCGACATCATGACCGTGGCTGGGATGGACATGGCCTACGCCGCTCTCCAAGCCGCTGGGATGCAGGGCTCGCGCTTTGCCCGGATCAATCTTTCGACCGGACTCGCCACCGACCTGGGCATGATCGGCCGCGATCAGACGAGCGACTCGCTCGCCATTCGCGATATCGCCATCAACCCCGTTCCCGAACCCGGAACACTTCTCGCCCTCGGCGCCGGTCTGGCCACGCTCGCGCGGCGTCGCCGGTCTCCACGCCGCTAGTTCCGGAGACCTACTGGGCCGCGTCGTTTCCCCAAAGGCGCGGCCACCTTTTCAATGGAGTATCCCCATGAATCTTGAAGAAATCACCATGAATCGACGTTCGCTTCTCAAGGCCGCCGCGATCACCGGAGTCGGTGCCCTTTTGGGAGGAGTTCTGGCTGGCTGCGGAGGCGATGGAGTCGTCGTCGCCGATACCAGCCTGGATGGCACGATCCTGGGCGCGGCCAAAATTGCCGAAGCCCTGGCGACCACGATGTACACGGCGATCATTGAGGATGCCGCATTCTTTGCGAATCTCTCGCCCGAAGACCAGTCTTACATCACGGCCGCCCGGGATCAGGAAAAGTTCCACTATGACCTCCTGAAAGGGGCCACCGGCGGGACGGATGCCCAACTCTCCTACTTCTTCCCGACCGGGATGTTCACGGATCTCGCGACGACCATCAACACGCTTGTCACTCTGGAAGATGCGTTCATCGCCGCCTATCTGATTGGGGTGAAAGATCTCAGCAGCCCAGCCCTTCGTGTTTTGGCGGCCCAGATCATGGGGGTCGAAAGCGATCACCGCACTCTGGCCCGTTTGATCGGAGATGAACTCGGCCTAACCGAGATCACCGGCCTGAGCGGAATGCCCGAAGAGGTCGATCCACCCAACAACAACGTCTATGAGCGGACCTATGGTCTGACGAACATCGACCAAGTGGTCGCTGCACTCACCCCATTCCTCTCGGCCGGGACCAACACGGTGGAAAAAGTCTTCCGTCCCGCCTATCAACCCAGCAACATGGGGCTGTATCCCAATCCGGCAAACGGCTAGACTCACCCCAAGATGCCCTTCTCGAAGTCCTCGGTCGCTCTCCGAGCGATGCAGCCCGGAGAGCGCGATGGAGTCCTGAGATCGATCCTGGGATCGGTGGAGGTCGGAGTCATGCTGACCGATCTCCACCACACCACCCTTGTTACCAACGAGAAGCTGGGAGAGCTATTTGGCTTTGCCCACCAAGATGCCGTCCGCGAAGATCCCGAAGCGGTGCGGCAATGGGTCGCGAACCGGATCGCGGACTACGAGGGTTGGCTCGCCAATCTCGACCAAGTCTATCGAGATCCCATGACCACTCAGGAAGACCACCTGGTTCTTAAAGATCCCTATGCGGTTCTCGAACGCCATACCCGGCCGGTCCAAGATGAACGAGGTGTCCCCTTCGCCCGGCTCTGGACCTTTACCGACCGAACGGCCGAGTTTGACCGCCGCCGGATTCAAGATCTCATCCAAGAGATCAGCCTCTTTTTCGACCCTCGGCCGAGCGCGGTCTACCAGAGGATCGTGCGGGGGTTGAGCGACTTCTACAACACGACGAGCGTGCTCAGCATTCTGGAAGGCGACCTCATGCGCTTCCAGGCGATTGCGAGTCCGATTCCCGAGGTCGCGGCCATGACTCAGAACGAACTGGCCAACACCTATTGCCAGTTTTGCCTCGAGGTCGATGCCCCGTTCGTCATCCAGAACGCCCTTGAGAACCCTCGGACCGCGCAAGTGCTTCCCGCCAAGGTTGGAGTCACCCGCTACGTCGGGGTTCCATTGCGGACTTCGGATCGAAAGGTGATCGGCACGCTCTGCATCCTCGACCACCACAGCTCGACGAAGGTCACCGAGGACGATCTGCGCCTCCTTTCGGTGATGGGGATGCGGGTGAGCGGCGAGCTCGAGAGGGAGGCGTACCTCCGGTCGCTGGAGCAGGATCTGGAGTCGGCGGAATCCAAGATGATTCAGAACGAAAAGCTCGCGATCACCGGGACTCTAGCGGCCTCGATCGCCCACGATATCCGCAACATCGTGAGCGCGATCCAGCTCGATCTCTCGATGCCTGGGGGGGCCGAGGAGTCGCGGTTAGATGCGGTCAAGACCCACCTCGACCGATTCAATATCCTTTCCGCTCGGCTGCTCTCTTATGCTAAGCCAGCCCAGATCGCCCGATCTCGGGTCAGTCTGGATGAGTGTGTCCACCGGATGTACCACCTGCTCGTTCCTTCGCTTCGGCTCGCCGGGGTTCAGCTTCGGGTCGCGCTTCCGGCCGAGTTTCCCGAGGTCCTGGGGGATGCGGCCCGGCTGGAGCACCTCTTCATGAACCTCTTTCTTAACGCCCTTCAGGTGACCCCACCCGGCGGCCAGATCTCGGTCGAAGGCCGGGTGGACCCCGAGTGGGTTGTCGTCGAGGTTTCGGACACTGGGCCAGGCATGACGCCGGAACAGACCCAGAAAGCCTTCGACGCCTTCCAGAGCTCCCGGCCCGATGGCTTCGGGCTCGGCCTCTATAGTTGTCGCCAGATTTTGCGAGAGGTCGGAGGCGAGATCGAGATCGATTCTAGCCTCGGAGATGGCACCACGATCCGGTTGAGGTTTCCGTTGGAGGCTTCATGATCCTGGTTTGCGATGACGACCTCTTTTTAGCCCGGAGCTTGGCCCGGCTCCTGACGTCTCACAAGTTCGCGGTCGAGACAGTCCACAGCGTCGCCGATGCCTGGACAGCAATTCAAGAGTTTCCCCCTGAGCTTTTGGTCCTCGATCTCAGCCTGCCCGATGGCGATGGCACCGAGCTGTGCAGCCGGATTCGAACCAAGTACGACTTCCCAATCTTGATGCTCACTTCGCGAGGCGACTCAATCGATAAGGTCACCGGGTTGGGTCTAGGGGCCGATGACTATCTTACGAAACCGTTCGACCCCCACGAACTGGTGGCGCGGATTCAGGCTCTTCTGCGACGAACCTCCCATCGAACACCCCAAGTGGTCTCGAACCTCACACTGGGAGACCTCGTCCTCGATCAAGCTCTTCACGAAATCCGCGTGCAGGAGGTTGCTCTGAACCTAACCGAGACCGAATACTCACTCCTGCATTACCTTGTTCAAAACGCTCAGAGGTCGGTTAGCCGGGATGAGATCTACCGCGCGGTTTGGGGCTATGGAGCGGGCGAAGGGAGCAACTCGCTAGATGTCCTGATCTACCGAGTTCGGACCAAGCTGAGCCAGGCCGGGTCCCAGCAGACAATCGCCACGATCCGCGGCTTTGGCTATCGGATGCGGGATCGCGCTTAGTCTCCGCCTCCGCTAGTTCCTCCGCCTTTGGGTTGCGGTCCGTTCCAGTTGATCTCCGGCGGGAGCTCCGTGCTGTGGACGGCAAAATCCCGGCTTCCCCGAACCACGATGAACTTGCCTGCGGGCTCGCAATAAACCGAGGCGTAGGAGCGATTCCAGTGGCCGACGCTTTGCTCCAGCCGATAGGGTGTCGGTCCGGTGACCCGGCGACTTTCGGGGAGTGACCACTCGATCACGAGTTCATCGGGCCTTCCCGCGCGGAGGACCCAGCGGCCCCCGAGGTCGGCAAAGGTGTGCTGAAGCTCGTCGGTCGCCGGACGGGAGAAGGGGTCAAACCACGGCACGACCGCGATCTCGCCCGACCTCGCGACCGACTGAAAGCCCAGCTTGGTGCTCTGATACAGACTCCACCAGGACTCTTGGTGGGGATGAAACACCACCGGTCCGTAACCATTCTTTTTGATGCCCCCCGGGATGCGCTGCTTGCCGGCGGGGGTCAAAATTTCCAGGTCGCCGTTCATCCCGATCAGGAGCTTGGTCACCGGATCCCAGACAAACCGCTGGTATCCGCCGTCTCGGTCGGCAATCGCGGTCGGGAGAATGAACCCCGAATCGAGGCTCACCAGGTGGAGCGACCAGTGATAAAGATAGCCGCTCAGGGCGGCCACGGTCTCGCCATCTGGCGAGTAGGCCAGCTTGCTTCCCAACGACCAGGTGAAATCGAACTGGGTCACTTCCTTCGCCGGGCCGAGTTTTTCGGCGATGGGGGCGACCCAAATCTGATCCTTTTTGACGAAGGCGACTTCCTTCCCATCATTGCGCAGCGCGGCGGCGATCGAAGAATCGATCCCGTCCACCGCCCCGATCGGCTGGCCATTGCGATAAACCGTGAGTTGGTCGAGATAGACGGTCGTCGCGATCCGCCCAGTCGTATCCACCGTCGCCATCGGGGCCTGGTGAGTCGCGCCATTTGGATCTGGCCAAGCTCCAAACCGGTACTGAAGGGGCGCCCCGCGGGTCCCGCCGATGACAAGTCCAGCGAGTACAAATGCCAGCATAAGAGTCCGACGTATCGGTCTGGCCTGCGTTACCGCTTGGCGGTACCGGCGGAGAGGGCGGCTTTGACTCCTGCGACGAGGGCTCGGGCCATCTTGGTGCGGCCTGCGGCGCTGGCCATGAACCGGTCGTCACTGTCGTTGTTCAAGACGGCCATCTCCACCAGGATGCTCGGTACTTTGGAGTGGATCGACCCGACCAGGGCTCCCTTTTTGGCCCCGACGGCGGTTCTCTGTTCGGTCCGCAGGCCTCGATCCTTGAGACTCCCCGCAAGGCCTTCGCCCCACGCCCGATGGAAGGCGCTCGCCATCGGCTTGACTCGCTGAAGGACCTCCTTGCTCGGTCCGGTGACTTTTCCATCGCGGCCCTGGCGGTCGGCAAAGAAGGTCGCGAACCCCGATTCGCCGGGGGCGTAATCGCAGTGGAGCCGCAGCATCAGGTCGGCCTTCGCCGCGTTCGCGATATTGGCCCGGCGCTTGTTGGTCACCTTCTCGCGCATCGACTTCTTGGTCATCACGACGGTGTAACCCTCCTTTTTGAGGAGCGGTTCAAGCTCTTTCGCGACTTGCCAAACGGCTTCGAGCTCGGTGATGCGTTTGCCTCGAGTTCCGGGCCCGATCTCGCTGGGATGCCCAGGGTCAAGGCAGATCACCGGCTTGGCGCACACGGCCCAGCCGATGCAGAAAAAGACCAAGCCCAAGAGCCATCGAACCATGAAAAGGAGGCTACCCGCTCAACCGGATACAATTACCGGAAGTATCGTGCGGACCTTCCTCGTTAAATGGGCATTGATGGTGGTCGCGTTGGTCTTGTCGGCCTTCCTGACCTCACTCTTCGTGAAGGGGTTCACGGTGGCGTACAGTTCCGCCGGCGAGATCTTTGCGCTCTTCCTCGGGGTCGGGGTGATCGCCCTGCTGAACGCGACCGTCGGCACCCTTCTCAACCTCTTGACCCTGCCCCTGAGCTGCATCACGCTCGGACTCTTCCGATGGGTCGTGAATGCCCTGGTCTTCAATATGGCCGGGCAAGTGTCGATCGGTTTCCGGACCGAGAACTTCACGGCTGCCTTCATCGGAGCCACCCTCTACACCCTGATTGGGAGTTCCTTAACGACCCTATTCTCACCCGAAGAGAAGGACAAGAAACAGAAGCGTGATTAGCAGGCACCGTATCCGGCGATTGATGGCTCCGACCGCCGGCTTGCGGTGGGCGGGTCTTTTTGTCGTCGTCGGATTGGTGACCTTTTTGCTGGGCTTCGGCCTCAGCTTCTTCCACCGGGTCGTGCCACAAATCCAAAAGGTCGCCCTTGCATGGGATGACGGGATCGCTCAGGTGGTGGGGCGAGATAAGGTGGATCAAGCCAATCACCTCCTCGGCGGAGCGCTGCTCCTGCTCGGGGTGATCCTCATCGCAAAAGGCGTCCGCGATGGCGTCCGTCGGGTGGTCGAGATCCTGAACCCCTCGATGAAGGATGGCAAGGTGGTCAATGTCCTAGTCCGCCGACAGCAGCTCGCGGCCGGGCCACGGATCGTCGCTCTCGGCGGAGGGACCGGCCTCAGCACCCTGCTCCGCGGCCTCAAGCAGCATTCCAGCAACATCACCGCCGTTGTCACCGTGACGGATGACGGAGGAAGTAGCGGTCGGCTGAGCAAAGAACTCGGCATCATTCCCCCTGGAGATATCCGCAACTGCTTGGTGGCCCTTGCCGACGCCGAAAAGCTGATGACCGACGTCTTTCAGCATCGGTTCAAGAATGCCCGGGGGTCGCTGGCCGGCCATTCGCTGGGGAACCTGCTCATCGCAGGCTTGGTGGATCAGTGCGGTGGGGACTTCGACAAGGCCCTTAGCATGGCCAGTGAGGTTCTCAACATCCGGGGTCGGGTCACCCCTTCGACCCTCGATCAGGTGCGACTGCGGGCGGTCCTTGAAGATGGCACCGAGGTCTGTGGCGAGACCGCCATCGTCGAATCGGGGCGAAGGATCCGCCGGATCTTCCTCGATCCGGGCGAAGTCAAGGCCTTTCCCGATTCGCTGGCCGCGATCCGCGAGGCCGATCTGATTGTCGTTGGACCCGGAAGCGTCTTCACGAGCGTGATCCCCAATCTCTTGGTCCCCGGGATCAGCGAAGCCTTGGCCGAAGCCGATGCCCCCAAGGTTTATGTCTGCAACGTGATGACCCAGCCCGGCGAGAGCGACCAATTCACGGCCAGCGAGCACGTCAGCGCGATTATCGCCAACGTGGATCGCAAGGTGTTCGACTACGTCGTGGTCAACACTGGTACCCCTAGCTCGGTCACGTTGGAAAAATATCGCAGTAGCGACCAATACTTCGTCGATCCGGACATCGAGCGGATCCGTGCGATGGGCCTTCGCGCCATCGTCGGCAACTTTATGAACGAAAGCGACTACGTTCGGCACGACCCGCTCAAGGTCGCCCAACGCCTGGTGGATCTTCTGCAATGACCACCGGGCGCCTTCTCATCTTCTCGGGCCCCAGCGGAGTCGGAAAGGACACCCTGCTCGACCTCTGGATGGGCCGAAATCCGCGGCTGAAGCGGGTCTGCGCCGCCACCACCCGGGCCCCGCGGACAGGCGAACGTGATGGAGTCGACTACTTCTTTCTTGGCCGCGAAGAGTTTGAGCGCCGCATCGCCGAGGGCCAATTCTTGGAGTACGCCGAGTTCGCGGGCAACTATTACGGCACCCCGATTGAGCCGATGGAGGCCCTTCTTGCCGAGGGTCTGGTGGCGGTCCTCAAGATCGAAACTCAGGGGGCTCTCCAGGTGATGGAAAAGCGCCCCGAGGCGGTGAGCATCTTCATCCTTCCGCCCTCATTGGAGGTTCTCAGAGAGCGGATCGTGGGGCGGGGAACCGAGGACCCCGCGACTCTGCAACGGCGCTTGGTCGAAGCCGAAAACGAAATTGCCCTCAGCGAGCGGTACCAGTTTCAGATCGTCAACGACGACCTAGAAACCGCGCTGGCCGATCTGGAAGATATCCTGGAGAGGTCATGAGGATCATTCTGGGTGTGAGTGGAAGCGTCGCCGCCTACCGGGCGTGCGATCTGGCGCGTGAGCTCATGAGGCAAGGCCACGAGGTCCGGGTTTGCCTCACCGATTCGGCCCAAAACTTCGTGACTCCCGCGCTCTTCGAGGCGCTAACCGGGCAGCCCTGCCTGGTCGACACCTTTGATGAGCCCGACCGGGGGCGGATGGCCCACATCGACTGGGCCCGAGCCGCAGACCTTGTTTTGGTGGCTCCGGCCACGGCCAACACACTTGCCAAGCTGGCCCATGGGGTCGCCGACGACATGCTCACGACCCTCGCCGTCGCAAGCCAAGCCCCGCTCATGGTGGTCCCGGCGATGAACCCCACCATGTACTCCAGTCCGGGGGTGCTCCAGGCGCGGGGGATCCTGATGGATCGAGGGGCCGAGTGGCTTGAGCCGAGCAGCGGCGATGTGGCCTGCGGCGAGAATGGACAAGGCAAGTTTCCGCCCATCGAGGTGATCGTCCATGAGGTTCAAGAAGTGCTCTCGCGGTCGAACCAACTGTCGGGGCAAACGGTGCTGATCAGTAGCGGCCCGACCCAAGAGCCGATCGACATCGCCCGGTATCTGACCAACCGAAGCAGCGGAAAGATGGGCGCGGCCCTGGCTCGGGCGGCGCTGAGGATGGGTGCGCGGGTGATCGTGGTGGCCGGACCGCAGCGCGCACGGTTGCCGGTCGAGGCCGAGATCGTCCCGGTTCAGACGGCGATCGAGATGCGGGACCGGATGGTCGAGATGGCCCCCAGTGCGGACTGGATCATCGGCGTGGCGGCGGTCGCCGACTATCGCCCGGCGGCTCCTTCGAGTGGAAAGATTCGCCGGTCGGCCGAACCGCTCCAACTGGAACTGTTGCCCAATCCGGACGTGTTGGCCGAGGCGGTGGCGGCGGCTCGCCCGGGGACCCGCGCCATCGGCTTTGCCGCCGAGGTCGGTGACGATCCTGAGGTGATCGCGGGCAAGCTGGAGCGGAAAAATCTCTCCGCGATCGCGATCAACGATGTCGCCGGAGCCGAGACGGGATTCGAGAGCGAGACCAACCAGATCACGCTTCAGTTCCGCGACGGCGAACGCATCGCCAGCGAGAAGATGAGCAAATCAGCCCTCGCCCGCTGGCTGTTCGAGCAGGCACTGAGTCGGCAGTAGTGGCCCCCGGGGTTTACCACTCACAGCCGAGGATCGACGGGTTCACTCTCGAGCGCGAGGACGGCGAAGACGCACTCGTGCACCAAGCTGAGCGGTTGCCTCTGCACAAACCGCCGGATCGACTCCAGTCCGAGCGAGAATTCTCGCATCGCGAGTCCTCTCTTGCGGGAGAGATTCCGGTTTCTCAGGCGGCTCAGGTTCTCTTGGCGCAAGTATTCCGGTCCATAGATGATCCGCAGGTACTCGGGTCCGCGAACCTTGATCGCGGGCTGGATCAGGTGCCCTTCGTGGTAGCTGAGGAAGTTGCGCGGCTTGACCACCATCCCCTCCCCGCCCTTCGAGACAAGACCTTCCCACCAGGCGCAGGCCTCGGCGACGGCGGTCGCGTCGTGAACGGCCACTATCCGGTAGGGGGTCCGGCGCAAGATCTCAGGATCTTGGTCGCAGAGCCTTCCGAGGGTCTCCATGTGCCAGACGTGGTCTTGATCGGAGTGCATCCGGCCCTCGCTGGCCAGCAGATGGAACGGAGCCAACTTCAGGTCTTCCAGGTTTTGGACGGACCAGCAGTAACGGCGATAGGCGGCCCGGAACCGGGCGGCCGCATCGAACTGCTCGTGCCCCCGTTGAATCAGCGGCTCGGCCCCTTCGATCCCCCGGGCGCGGAGCGATTCCACCGCCGATCGCCAGGCCGTTGAAGTCGCCTCGGCGGCAGCGCCGACAGGGCCATACTGCTCCCGCAAGAGGCCCAGGCCCTTGGCCGACCATGGCATCAACTCAAGGTCCAAGAGCATCCAGTCCGAGTTCAGATCGTCCCAAAGCCCGGCCTTTTCGGCGGCCTGAGCGATTCGGGCCAACAGAGCACTTTCGGTGGCGGTGTTCTCAAAGAAGCGGCGACCGGTTCGGGTGGTCAGGATCCCTTGTTCGCCAGTGTCGATTCGGAAGCGCCGCGCCGCGACCTCGGGATCTCGGCACACCACGGCGACGGCCCGGCTCCCCATGTGCTTCTCTTCGCAGACGACCTCTTCGACACCCCGGTTGCGGTAGTAAGTGAAGGCCTCAGTCGGATACTCCAGATACCCCTCAATGTCGCTGGTCTCACTGGGCGACATCGTCGGGGGCAGGTAGATCAGCCAGCGGGGATCGGCGGCAAACCGGGACATGACCTCGAGGGCGGCGATGGCGTTTTCCTCGCGGATCGTGACGCGTCCCCCGAGTTCCGTCGCCACCGAGCGTCGCCCGAGGACGTGCTGAATCTCAAGCGCGTCGCTCTCGGCGTCGGGCGTGGCCTCAAAGTCGATCGGCCGGGCCGGTTCGGCATAGACCGCGCGGGCGGGGACCGAAATGATCTCCCGCTCGGGATATCTCAGCGCACTGAGCGACCCTCCGAAGCAGCATCCGGTGTCGAGGCAGATGGTGTTGTTATAGAACTCCGCCTTGGGGGTTGGAGTATGCCCATAGGCGACGAGGGGCTTGCCGCGATATTCCTTGGCCCAAAGATACCGGACCGGGAGGCCGAATTCATCGATCTCGCCGGTGGTTTCTCCGTACAGAGCAAAGTCGCGGACGGCACCCGAACCCCGGCCTTGCATCTCTTCTCGGAGTCCGGCGTGGCCCACGCAGAGTCGGCCTCCATCGAGAAGGAAGTGACTGGTCAGACCTTCGAGGAACTCCCGGACTTCGGTTTGGAACTCTTCGGGTTCGGACGCTAGGGCCTCCAGAGTTTCGGCCAAGCCGTGACCTTTGGAAACCTGACGCCCGGCGAGAGCTCGGGCTAGCTTGACGTCGTGGTTCCCCGGCACGCAGAGGGCGGCTCCTTCGCGAACCCACGACATCACCGACCGCAACACGGCCACCGAATCGGGGCCTCGGTCGACCAAGTCGCCGAGAAAGATGACCCGGCGACCATCCGGATGCCGGAGCATCGGCTCCAGCTCGTAGCCCAGATTGGTCAGGAGCTCCCTGAGCTCGGCCGCGCAACCGTGGATGTCCCCGATGATGTCGAAGGGACCGGTCTCCTCTTGACGATGGCTGAAAAGCGGCTCGCGGACGAACTCGGCGGCGTCGATCTGTTCCGGGGAGAGAACATAGATCCGGTGCCACCGCTCCTTTTTGAGCTGGCCGAGGGTTCGCTTGAGGTCCCGGCGCTGATTGCGGACGACGTGGGATCCGAACTGCCGGTTAGGGCGGGCGCGATTTCTCTCCAGGCAGGTCTCCTCGGGCACATCGAGGACGATGGCGACCTTGAGCGCATGAAATTCGCTGGCGATCCGGAGTAGTGGAGCGCGGGCTTCGCTCTGAACGTTGGTGGCATCGACGACGGTCAACAAGCCCCGGCGAAGACGGATCTTTAGGAGGTGATGGAGGGCATCGAAGGCGTCGGTCGTGGCGTCTAGGCTTTCTTCATCGTTGCTGACGTAGCCGCGAAAGGTATCGCTGCTGAGCACCTCAGTCGGCAAAAAGTGGCGAGAGGCGAAGGTGCTCTTGCCGCTGCCGCTGGTGCCGATCAGGCAGACCAGGCTGAAACTCGGGAGGGTTATTCGCATTTGGTAAAGACCCCCATTTGGCTCGGCGCCCCGTAGGGTTCCACCTCGGGGCCAAGCCCTTCGAACTCGACGGTGTAGCCATGGCGCTCGGCAACGCCCGTGGCCCAAGTCTCGAACTCGGCCCGGGTCCATTCAAACCGGTGGTCCGAATGGCGGAGCTCTTCGACCCCATAGACCGCGTTGTATTCCCGGTTGGGGGTGGTGAGAAGGACGGAACGCGGGCTCGCGTGGCCAAAGACCACCCGTTCGAAAGCCGAGAGGCGTCCCGGTTCCATGTGCTCAATCACCTCGACGATGGCGCAGACGTCGAAGCCCTTCAGGCGGTCGTCCAAGTAGAGAAGGCTGCCGTGGATCAGGTTGACGCGCTCGGCCAGGGCCGGCGGGGCATCCTCCAGCCGGAGAGATCGCCGGGCTCGTTCAAGCTCGTAGTAGCTCACCTCCATCCCGACGATCCGCTCGACGCCCTTGATCGGGATCAGCTTTCGGAGCAGCTTGCCTTCGCCGCATCCCAGGTCGAGGACGCTCTTGGGTCGCTGCTCGCGGACCCATTCGACGATTCGCTCGTGGCGAAGTTGGTGGAGCGAACCCGCCTTCCGTCGGACTTCCGGCTCCTTTTCGGGGGTCGATTCGGCCTCGGGGAGGAGATCTTCTTCCAAGTTGGCGAGTTGCTCCATCGCCTCACGCAGGAGGGATGGTTTCCGTCCGAGCGAGGCGCGGAGGATCCAATTGCGCTCGGGATGGGTCTCGATCCAGCCGCTTCCTTTGGCAAAGATCTTGTCCACCTCTTGGCGCTCAAGATAGTAGTGCTTGCGGGCGTCGAGGGCCGGGATCAGCAGGTAGAGGTGCCGCAGCACTTCGCTGAGCCGGAGCGTCCCTCGCATCCGGACGTCGTAGTAGCGGCTCGTCCCCCACTCGGGGAACTCGGGATCGAGCGGGAGCCGCTGGATTTCCAGTCCGTATCCAAGAGGTTCGAAGAGCCGGCGGATCAGGTCTTCGCCGCCGGGGGCGGGCAAGACAGGGAGATGCACTTCAAGCGGGATCGGCGTTTCGGCGAGTTCGGCGCGCTCGCGGCTCCGTCCGCTCATGGCCGTGCCATAGACCTCGTTCAGGGCCACGCTGAGAAAGGAGTTTGCGACGTAGGGTCGGTCGTTGACGAACTGGCCGAGCGTGCCGTGGGCTTCGCCCGGACGTCTCACCAGCCGGATGGGGTCGATCTCGAGGAAGAGGCAAGCCGTGCAGCGTTCGGGCTGGGCCTCGGGAAACGCGACGCTCGCTCGGCCGAACGGGAGCTCGGTCGAGTGGATCCGGTCCGGGTGCTTCATCAGCAAGAACCCCAGATCGGTGGCGGGTTGATGGGTCGTGGAGATCGAAAGAATCATCCAGGGAACAGCTTACCGCTCTGGATTCATCCAGTGAGGATAGGTCCTATAGGACTTATGGGACCTATAAGACCTATAGGAAGCCTGCGGCCCCTAGTTGAAACTCTCTGACCGCCACTGATCGAAGCGCTCGCGGTCCGATCCGGCGGCGGCATCGGGTTCAAAGACTCGGTCCACCCGGGTCGTGCGGGTGATCTCGTTGAGGTCGGCGTGGCCGGCCCCATAAAGGGCTCCCATCGCGGCCCCGACGGCGCCATCGGCTTCGACTCGCTCGACTGTCGCACCCAAGAGGTTCGCCATCGTTTGGGCAAACAGATCACAAAGGAAGAGGTTCGCCCGCGCCGCCCGCACCCGTGTCACCGAACCCGAAAGCAACTGCCCGTAGGCCAAGGCAAAAGCGACCCCGTCCAGGGTCGCTCGGGCCAACTCGGCTAACCCGTGGCGGGCGAAGTCGATCCCGGCAAAGCTGGCCCCGGGATTGGCCTGACCCAGCATCCGCTCGGCCCCATTGCCAAAGGGAAGCATCCGCAGGTCCAGCGCCTGGGCCGATTCGGCCAGTGCATTGAGTTCGGGAAAGGTCAGCCCCGGGGCAAGGGTCCGGCGGAACCAGCTGTACGCCGACCCCGCTCCATTGAGGCAGAGCAGCATCCCGACGGTGCCATTGACGTGGAGGAAGGCGTTCGCGGCTTGGTTCGGCTCGCTCGGAAGGTTGGGCAAAACGCTAAAGAGCACGCCCGAAGTCCCGGCCGTCGCGGCCACCTCTCCCGGCTGGAGCACCCCCATCGCGAGGGCGTTATTGGGCTGATCCCCGGCTCGATAGGTGATGCCGCCCCCCTGATCGCCAAAGGTGGGGAGCAATTCTGGCCATTGGCTGGCGTTTGCGCCGGTCGCGCTCTGACCCTCGGCGTAGGGCGCGCCGCGATCAAAATCCCAGAGCATCATCTCGCTGAGGCCGCTGGGGGTGGTCGCCACCGGGGCCCCGAGCTTGCTGGCAAGGTAGTCCCCGGGGAGCAGGATCGAGGCGGCCTGGCCGAGGGCTTCGGGCTCGTGGTTGGCCACCCACCGAATTTTGCTGGCCGTGAAATTGCCCGGGTGGCTGCCGGTCCGGGCGGGAAAATCGGGAAGCTCGGCGGCGATCCGCTCGCCCGATTCGGTGGCCCGGCTGTCACACCAGATAATGGCCGGACGGGTCGGTTCCAGGTTCGCATCGACCAGAGCCAGGCCGTGCATTTGGTATGCGATCCCAGTGCAAACGGCGGCCGCGAATGCCTCTGGGGCCTTCAGGCGCAAGGTATTCAGAGCCTCCTGGGTGAGCCGCCACCACTCGCGCGGATCCTGCTCGGCCCATCCGGGGTGGGGTGCGGAGATCGCATGTTCGCCATGTTCGGGGGCTTGGGCGGTGGCGAGGATCCGGCCATCGGCTTCGACGAGGGCTGCCTTGATGCTCGACGTTCCGAGGTCGATTCCGATCGCTACACTCATTCTTCCAGTGTGCCCCGAAACGCTTCGACTCGGTCGGAACTTGCTCCCTCCATCCGTTGGTGGTGAACCGCTGAAGCCTCTTCTTCCGTCTGCATCACGTGGACATTCGTCAAGCAATCAAGCGGCAAAACCACGCGGCGCTGGCCATGTTGCGCCAGTGTGTGGAGCTTTGCCCCGATTCTGTCTGGACCCAAGGCCCTCATCCCCGGCAAACATGGAGGATCGCCTATCACGCGGCCGCCTATGCCCATCTCTACCTGTTTCCTGATATGCAGTCGTTCCGCCCCTGGCCCCAGCACCGGCTGGACTGCACCTATCTGGAGGGTGACGCTCCCGAGGTGACACCCTACACCCAGGCCGAGCTCTTGGAGTGCATCGACCTGATCGTGTCGGAAGTTGATAGCCGGATCGACACGCTGGACCTAGAGGCCGAAACGTCCGGATTCACGTGGTATCCCACCGTCAGCCGGGTCGAGTTGCAGATCCTGAGCCTGCGGCACTTGCACGGACACATCGGGCAGATCTCGGAGATCCTGGTCGCCCACGGAATCGACACGGATTGGATGGGGCCCGCACCGGCGGAACGGGTGCGCTAGTCGATTCGTAGCCTTCCATCAATGAAAGTTCTCTTTCCCCTGAGCCTCATCGGGCTGGCGTGCGGGGCCCACGGTGAGCGTGGCCCATGGACCCTCGACCTGGAGACTGGTCTGACTTCGACCCGTTATAACTCGGCCAAGGTCCCAAAGGCGACTGGCACCGAGGTAGATCTCGCCCGGCTGGTGGGCAAGGAGTGGCGGACTTTTGGGCGGATTGCGCTGATCTATCAAGATCGGTCGGGCGGAAGTTGGAAGATCCTCTATGCCCCTTTCCGGCAGTCAGGCACCGGCAGTCTAGGCACAGCAACGAGCTTTGCGGGCCAGAACTTTGCGCCCGGAGACGCCGTGGCGACCTATCGATTCGATAGCTATCGTCTCACCTATCGAAAGCCTTGGAAGGGCGGCTGGTCCGTTGGGGGAACGCTCAAGATCCGCGACGCCGAGATCCGCTTGCGGCAGGGGACGACGGTCGCTTCTGAGAGCAACACCGGCTTTGTTCCGTTGCTCCACGTTTATGGCGAGGGCAAACTTGCGGCCGGTTTTGATTACGAAATCGAACTCGACGGACTCGCGGGCGGGCCGGGTCGGGCGATCGATCTGAGCCTTCGGGTCAAGCGTGAGCTGGGACCCGGGACCACGGGGTTTTTGGGCTATCGAGTTTTGGAAGGTGGAGCCGATGTCCCGCGGGTGAAAAACTTCGCCTGGGTGAACTACATCACCGCTGGTTTGATCTTCCGGCTTTGAGTCGGATTTTCGCCTCTCTTTAGTCAAAAAGGTGAAGGCCTTGGGAACGTGCGAACAACGGCGGAATGTTCGCACGGATATGCGTGTGTTGTCGTGTGTCGTGTGGCTCTTGGCCCTTGTGGTCTTGGTGGGATGTTCCGGAGGTCGGAATACCGCGTCTTATGCAGGGGTCGGGGCGCCATCGGCCAAAGCCCCAGTAGCCGAAGGCACCGTTGAGGCTGAGTCCGCCGATGCCTCGCTGGCTTCTGTCCAGAAGGTGGCTCGGGAGATCATCCGCACCGCCTCGCTGACGGTGGAAGTCAAAGACTTAGCGGAGGCCGAGCTTCTGGCCACCAAGTGGGTTCTGCAGTCGCAAGGCTACGTCGAGGCGACCGCGTCCAACAACCTGAACTCGGTGCGCGCCAGTCTCTCGATGACCCTCCGGGTTCCGGTCGGCAAGTTCGACCAGGCGATCAGCACCCTCGAAGGATATGGAACCCTGGTGAGCAAGAGCATCGAGAGCGAGGACGTCACGACCCAACTGGTGGACCTGCGCGCCCGGCTCACCGTTTTGCGCGAACAAGAGAAGGTTTTGCTCGGCTTTTTGCGCGAAAGCAAGTCGCTCAAGGACAGCCTGGCGGTCAACCAAGAACTGACCCGCGTGCGCCAAGAGATCGAAAGCATGGACGCGATCCGGCGCTCTCAGGAACAGCTCGCCGCTCTCTCGACGATCGTCGTTGAGTTCTGCTCACCAGCCCAAGTCGTGCAGCGCAGTGATTCCAAGGCCTGGGCCAATGATGCGTGGACCGATTCGACCAACTCGCTGATCGGCCTCGGCCGAGGCGTGGGCCGGCTCGGGATCTCGCTACTGGTCTTCGCGCCGATTTGGCTGCCCCTGGTCGCGGTCGGCGTCTGGTGGATGCGCCGCCGCCGGAATCCGACCCCAAGCCCCTAGCCGGCGGACCTAACTTCCGGTCGGCAGGCTCTTTGGTTAAGTGCATTTTTTTATTCGATTCTCCGCTTCTCTATTCCTCGGGTGGTTTGCCATCCCCTTGGTTGAAGACAAATGCAAGCAAAAGGAAACTCGGGTTTTCGCCGGCCAGTCAGTTAGTTTTTCGATTGGTGGCCCCACTTTGCTTAAGTGGCAAGTGATCAAACCACGCCATATCCCTTGAAACCAAAAACTCACCCCTTTCAAAGTGGCTTCGCCCGATGCGCCGGATCTCTCGGTATGCGAAATTGTAAGATTCGGCAAATTCGCTAATGATTGGATCCGCCTCATGAGTCATGAGGAAGTGGCCAGCTTGTGCCGCGCAGCACTCAAAAACAGACTTTGGTTCCACCGAGTTGAACGTATAGAGACGTTTTCCGGCCGCTCTCGCAGTTCCTATGTAGGGTGGATCAACGAACGCCACAGTGTCGGTGCAGGACCACTTCCTCAGCTCCTGCAATCCGTCTCCTTCAATCAGCCTGATCCGATGCGAGAAGCTATTGACTGCGCACAGTCGACTAGTCAACATTCCCGGATTCCATCTTGAAAGCAGACCTTTACCGTTTTCACCCTGACGGAGTCGTCCTGCCCCCGCTTTGATGATTCCACCGAAGTTCACCCGATTACGAACAAGGACTCGGAAAGCGACATCGAGGTCCCCAGTCTCCATACCTCCGTCGACCAGGCTTACGGTCTCTTCTGTCGGTACAAAGCCTTCTACAAGTTTCCGAAGTTCGGCGCAATCCTTTCCCAGCACGACTCGCCAAAATGCGGCAAGAGCTGGGTCGCGCTCAACAATGATTGCCTGATCAACTAGCTCAAATGCTAGTACGTGGAGGCTTATCGAAGCACCACCTGCAAAAGGTTCGACGAACACACGGGGTCGAGAGCCAATGGAGTCTATCCAGCGGGATACGCCTTCTCTTAGCCAGTTCTTACCGCCAGGATATCGTAACGGACTCAAGAACGGAATCAAGTGCTAGCACTCCTCTCGAGTGACCCTTGGCACCACTTGTTCATCTCCTCACCAAGTACTTCGCTCTTCTTATGGTGCGCTGACCACTTCTGGCTATATCCGAAAAGGGCTTTTTCAACGATGAATTGTTCCCACCAATAAAGACCCCAGTACTGAGTAAGCCGACAGCGGTCCAACAACAAGCATCCGCGCGTCCGGTATGTATCCCATCGTAATGCGATGGCCCGCGACACGCAAAAAGCACTTAATGGACGCAATTCGAACCCTTTCTGAGTCCATCGACGCCAATACCGGTCCATGCAAGCCTCCGCAATATCGCCCTTGTCCCAGCTCCGACCCGTTTTACATTGCGTGCCGTACAGAAGCGTACTGCTTCTCCTGTCGGCGAAAGTTCTCCAGTGAAATGTATCCAGCCCACCATCCTGCGGACGGGCTGCCGGATCAGTTGCCTCGTAGCAGCCGCCCTCATGCACTTCCTTAATCACATCATTGATGCAATCGCTGAAGGAACTAGCAAGTGTTCCGGCTCGGGCGACTGGACCAAACACCTTGTACCCAGAGTAATCGTCTAGCACGTTTCCGGTGAATAGACGGTGGCAGACGTGAGCGACAAACTCTTCAAAGACAGCAGTGCCGTCGATGGATTCATCACCAATTTGCACAATACGATTCGAACTCATATTCTCGCATGTCGCGAAGAGCATAAAGAGGTACGCACTTTGGCGTCTATGATTCCAGGCATTATCCTTGATTTTCAGGCGTTCGTCTTGTAACTCGAACGGGTAGCCGTCAGCACCGCAGCTCTCACTGCGTCGCGCCAGTTCCCTGAACGCACTTTCCACTGCTCTGGGAACAGAATCAGACTCTTCATCCTCAATCCCGTCTGCCGAAGGGGGCTCTCCTACCTGATTCACTAGTCTGTTTAGACTCGCTTGGCTGATTTGCCCATCTCTCACGCAGCACAATTCAGCGAAGTCTGCCAATTGCTCGACGTCACCCTGCGAAGGAGTTCTAAAGAGTGCCTTACTCATCCGTTCAGTCGTTTTGAGAGGTCGTCATCACTGGTCTGCTTGGCCTTCATCGTATCAAGAAGATCTAGAGCCATCTTTGCGATTCCACGGACTTCTTCTAGTAGCGAGGTTTCACCGGAGAAACCTCGCGTCACCGCACTCTGCGCGCGTCGAAGGGCCAAGCGCGCATCCGTTATGGCTTCAAAAAAGACGACGTCATCCCCTTTGCTTTCTTCAAAGGCACGCTCGATATCGTTTTCGCGACGCAAGACTTCAGTTGCCGCCGCATTCGCCACCACTTTGTCTAGGTGTCGTAGATCAGGGTTCTGACTTCTAATGGCCGGGGGAGTGTTCGACCTGCGATCTCCCCACATCCAAGTTAGGAGTTCGCCCAAGTTGCTCAGTTTTTCCGGCGGAACCGGGTTGGGATCCTCTTCCGAGCGGTCTTTGACGCTGATGAACTCGGCGATGCCGTCATAATCGAGTCCCGTCATGAGGTGTGAGAATGCAAGCTGGCCCTTATAAGCATGCTCGCGCCGATACACGTTATTCCGCTCTGCTTGGTCAAGAACCTGATACGCTCGGAACAATCGCTGGACCGTACGGTGGTTGTCTCCTAACTGAGCCGAGATGTCCTCCAATGAGATTTCACCATTACCATGGACTTCAGAGATGTACTTCGCTTTGGCGAAGCTACTCCATCTTGCCGGCCCGTTGACGTGTTTGAAGCCGATCTCCCGCCAAGCGTCTTGCCGATCCTCGACGATTCTGACCGGGAGCTTTTCCAAGCTTCGCAGTACCTCGTCGTTCAAAGGAGGTATCAGTGTCGTAAAGCTTTTTGGAACTCGAGAAGGGTCAATCAAGCCCAGAACCGCTGCGAGGCGTCGATTCCCCTCAATGATGATGCACTTGTTCCCCTTGCGGACGCCAATCAGACATTCATGCGGCCAGAAACCCCCACTCGCGATCGATCGTGCGAGTTCTAAACAGTCCATCTGCTCCCAGATGAGTTGTAGAAGTTCATCTTGCGATGCTCTTGGTGACAAGCCGTACTGCGCTAGTCGAGGATTCTCTGAATCTAGGAGGAGGTCGCTTGGTTCTAGCCGATCCCACTCAGGTAATGCCATGCTCATATCAATTCCTAAGTCCTAGATACGGTCTTAGCTCTCGGACGAGGAAAGTATACAGGGGCTTGAGGCCGTCACGTGGAAGTCGTTTCCCGAGGTCCAAGTCCCTCCCTCCGAAACTTCTAGAGTGAGCCTGCAGTCTCAAGATTGGGGCCGGTGAACACCCCCCCCCTACACGTTGAAACTCCGAATGTTGAATCCCGCACTCGCCCGTCGAATTTCGACTTCGCCGAGCTCTTCGAGGATGAAGTGGGAGACGTTATTGGGCTTCAGGACTAGGGCCTCCTGGCGACGTCGGGGTAACCGACTTCCTACAGCAATGCAAAGCCGCTTTGCCCGAGGTCAGCTCGTCGAAAGAATCAAAGTTGAGGGCAAGATGCTGCTTTGGGTCAAGTCTAGAGAGATTTTGAGAGCGTCAGCTCTTGCGAGGAAATTTGGTGGAGGCAAGGGGACTCGAACCCCTAACCCCCTGCTTGCAAAGCAGGTGCTCTCCCATTGAGCTATGCCCCCAAATTGTTTGCCGGGAGTTTCCCGGGCCGCGTGGGAATTGGATCCCGTTCGCAACGCTAATGTACCTAATCGGAAGATCTGGCGTCGACCCTCAGGGGTGGGACCAAGGGCCCGGGCGGCGCCCGCGGGGCGGGTATCACTAGTGAACCTCGGAGCGGCGACTGGCAGTGTCGCGGAGTCCCGCCCCATCCCTCACTCAACCTTTAGGGGTGAACTTTGTCATGTCAAAAACGCGAAACATCTCACTACTGATTTTGGCGACCCTCGTCGCCACGCCCCAGTTCGGAAAAGCCCAATTCGACTTTGGCGGCACGCCCGAACTGACCGATCAGGTCCTTAACGACTTCATCCGCTCCTCCGAAACTCTCGTCTTGGCCAAGTTCAATTCGGACCAGCGAAGCCGGATGAAGAGGATCCTCGAAAAGCTCTGGAACGATGGTCAGACCCCTCAGGCCGTGATCGGAACCATCGACGGGAGCCGCCAATTGGCCCAACTCCCCGAGCGAACCCAGCGCCTCGCCCTGATGGCCAATATCCTTGGCTTCCTCACCCGGGCCGAGGACCTCGTTCAACAAGGGGACGAATACAGCGCTCTGATGTTGGACGTCTATCGCAGCCATCACAAGCCGCTCCACCCGCAAGCGCCCCTTTTCACCAAGCCCATCGCCGACGTGTACATCGATGCTTTCCTCTTCTTGGGCATGGTCCAGAGCGGCAAGCCCGAGCCGAAGATCGGCGAAGCCTCGCGCGAAAAGCTCCGGCTAGAGTTGGCGCGAGACTATGCCAAGGCCGACCGCAAGGCGAGGGACCAGTTCCAGCTGAACGTGGGGCAAGTGATCGGGCACATGATCCATTGGCCGACCATGGATGCTCTCCAAAAGCTTTTGATCCGGGCCGATCTCGGGGCGAAGCTCACACCGGAAGAGCAGAGCTATGTTGCCCAAGCCCGGCAGATGATGAGCAACCATTCTCACCAGATGATGTCGAACCAACTGAACTTCATGAAGCAGAACTCGGAAACGATCATGGGAAGCGCCCCGCTCTGGAACCCTTCGACCAACCGTTGGGAACAAAAAGGCGGAATCGTCACCGAGTTTGGCGTGACCTCGGTCAAGTAAGCGTCAAAATCGAAGGACCATCCACTGAACCCTTTGGATGGTCCTGACGTTGTGACCGATAAGAGAAATCAATCATGAAGACAATCCTCCTCCTCTCATCGACGGCCCTGCTGGTTGGGGTGGGATTCTTCCAAAAAGAGCCGGACGTGCCGGTCAAAACGGCGGCTCCGAGTGCCGCTTCCCGCAACATCGGGTTGCGGATCCAGCTTACGGGTCAGGACCTAGACGGAGCCTCTGTCGAAGTTCCAGTGCCTGGAGCCAAGGCGACGGTCGTGGCGCTGACCAGTACGACCTGCCCACTCTGCAACAAGTACGGCCCTACGCTGGGCCGGCTGGAAGTCGAGTTCAAGACGCGCGGAGTCCGGTTTGTCTATCTGAACCCAACCGAAGACGAGGACCCCGCCGAGATGCAAGAGCAGGCCGCGCGGTGGAAGTTTAGCGGCCCCTATCTCCATCAGCCGGACGGCAGCTGGGTGCCGACTCTCCAGGCCAAGACCACCACCGAGGTCTTTCTGATCGATGCCGAAGGACGCCTGCGCTATCGGGGCGCGGTGGACGACCAATTCGGAATCGGGAGCGGACTGCCCAAGCCTCGGAACAACTTTCTGAAAGATGCCCTCAACTCGGTTTTGGACGGCAAGGCGCCCGCACACCCCGTGACTGACGCCCCGGGTTGCCTCTTGGCCGAGGCCACGGCAACTAAAGCCCAGGTCCCGACCTACCACGGACGCATCCAGCACCTGATCCAAAAGAACTGCATGACCTGCCACCGAGATGGAGGCGTGGCGCCCTTCAGCCTGGATGGCTATACGGCGGTGAGTTCGCGGGCCAAGATGCTCGAGTTCGTCGTGGAGGAGGGGATCATGCCGCCCTGGTACGCGGCCAAAGGAACTGGCCCCTGGGCCAACGACCGCTCGCTGAGTGAGGGCGACAAGGCCGCTCTGCGCGATTGGATTGCCGGAGGAATGCCGAAGGGAGACCCGAAAGAGGCGCCCGAGCCTTTGCGGTTTGTGGAGGGGTGGACGATCGGCAAGCCCGATGCCGTCTTCCAGATTCCTAAGCCGATCCCCATCCAAGAAAGTGGGGTCATGAACTACGTCAATGTCGATGTTCCGACGACCTTCTCAGAAGACAAATGGGTGGAGAAGATCGAGGTCGTTCCGGGCGATCGACGGGCGGTTCACCACGTCCTCGTCTTCATCCGCAAGCCCGGAGAGCGCTGGTCGGCCCAACAAGAAGCCTTGGCCGAACTCGGAGGGTTCTTTGGCGGCTATGTCCCCGGCTACAGTGCGTCGATCTATCCGGCGGGGCTCGCAAAGAGGCTTCCTCAGGGTTCGACTCTCCGGTTCCAACTCCACTACACCCCCTATGGAAAGGCGAGCTCGGACCAAACCAAGATCGGCCTTGTCTTTGCCAAGGCTCCGGTGGTGAACGAGGTGCACACCACGAGCCTTGCGAGCCTGCGGCTCTCGATTCCGCCGGGCGCCCCCAACCACGAGGTCTCGGCCACGCTGGAGGTGCCCTTCGCGGCGAAGATCCTCAGCTTTTTGCCCCACATGCACGTTCGCGGCAAGGCGGCGCGATATGAACTGGTTCGAGAAGGGAAGAGCCGGGTGCTGTTGGACGTCCCGCGCTACGACTTCAACTGGCAACTGAACTACATCCTAAAGAATCCGATGGAGGTCAAGCCCGGTGACCAGCTGAAATACACCGCCTGGTATGACAACAGCGCGGAGAACCCCAACAATCCCGACCCCAATCGGCGCGTCGGCTGGGGCGCCCAGACCTACGACGAGATGCACCTGGGCTACCTGGAATTCATCGTTCCGGGGGAGAAGCCGGGTGAGGGCGACGCCGGAGCCCTCGGCCGTGGGGGTGCGGTGGATGGCATCATCGTGCGCACCTTCCGGCGGTTGGACCGCGACCAAGATGGCTATGTGACCGAGGCCGAGGCTCGGGGGTTGTGGAACTCCATCTCCCGCGCCGACGCGAATTCCGACGGCCGCCTGAGCCTGGAGGAAGCGAAGACCCTGGGTCGATAGGAGGGGCCTCTGCGGTCGCCGCCGATTCGGCCCAAGGCCACGCCCTCGCCCCTCGCGGCGCTCAGGGCTCTGCCCCGAATCGGCGGGACCGGGGTCTTCTGGTGTCGAACGTGGCACATTCAGCCGCGCGGCGGATTGCTTTGGCTCTGCGCTCAAAACTGAGAGGCGAAAGACCCCGGACGGGGGACGTCCGGAGCGAGTGCGGGGCTACGGTGGGCGCCGCTAGGGGACTCATGGTCCGTGAACGGGTTAGTAGTGGATCTCGCAGTTGGCCAGCCGCTCTTGGAGCCAAGCCCGTCCCTCCGGCGTGACCTTGGTGTATCTTAGATCCAACGTCGACAGAGAGGTCAACCCGGACAGGTGAGCCAGACCCGCGTCCCCGACCTTGGTCTCCGCTAGATCCAATTTCGTGAGCGAAGTCAACCCGGACAGGTGAGCCAGACCCGCGTCACCTACCTGGGTGCTCATTAGATTCAACGTCGTCAGAGAGGTCAACCCGGACAGGTGAGCCAGACCCGCGCCACTGACATGTGTGCCCGCTAGATCCAACGTCTTCAGCGAGGTCAACTCGGACAGGTGAGCCAGACCCTCGCTGGCAACTCGGGTGCCCCACAGACTTAAGTTGCTAAGGGAGGCAATGCCACCGAGATGAGTCAATCCTTTATCACATACTTTCGTTCCACCGAGTCGTAAATCGGTCAAGAGGGGAAGATTTTTTAGGTGATAAAGTCCCTCACCCCTAATGTCGTTAAACTCCAAGTCTAGGCAAGTCAGTCCCGTAACAGTGGAGATGTGTTCAAGGCACGAATCCTTCACTCTAGTGATGGGGAGATGTAGCGCCTTAAGGCCTTCCAAATACCTAAGTGGTGTTGAGTGGCTAATTTTTATATTGTTTCTGCCAAGAGATACTGTTTGAAGCGTGGTTATCTTTGCGAGATGCTTGAACACAGAGCTCCCAAGTCCTGTATCGCCTAAGTTTAGACTTGTTAAGTTCTTTGATCTGGCCAAAATGAAAAGCCAGCTTTCTGCAAATTCTGCATCATAGAGATTGAGGCCCTCTAAGTTGGGTAGTCGACATAATGCCTCAAACATATCCTTATCAATTTCACAAGCGCTAAGGCTTAGCTCCTTTAGGCTGGTGATTTTGCCTAGGGCCATAACGATTTCTGATCTAAGTTCACTGGAGCGAAGGTCAAGCTTGACGAGCCACTGAAGCTCTGTTAGGGCCGCAATACTCTCGGGTGCCAGATCGCTATCCGAAAGGTCTAGGAAATTTAGTGGTCGAAGTTCCTTGAACGAAGCCGGGAAATCTTGGAGTGCGCGGCGCTTGAAGTCCGTGTAAGGCTCGCCCCCATTGGCTTCGGCATGGACCATCAGGCGATCCGCGTTGGCCTTGGCCGCGACCTCGCTTGCCTCCCCAAAAAGCACAAATTGACCCAGGAAGTAGGCCAGGACAAAGGCCTCCCCCAATGGGTCGGGCAGCAGGGGCGGTAGCCAGCGCCGCTCGGGGTCCCAGTCGTCGGAAAACGAAGCAAGCTGCACCAGAATCTCATCCCTGATCGGACTCGGGAGCAGGTCGGCCAGCGGGTGACCGGCCCCAAACTCCTCGGGATGCAGCCCACCCAGCATCGTCGCGAGGACCAACAACCGCAGGTGGGGAGTATCGACCCCTGCATCGCGCCAAGTTTTGCAGAGTCGATGAAGAACATGGTCCAACAACTCGCCAAGGCTCCACTTGAAGTCTGCCCCCAACTCGTTGAGCGACCGCGCGGCCAGCATTGCGAAAAGAGGTCGCCCGATGGGGTCGATCTCCTTCAGGTATCGGGCCGCCCTTGCTTCGTGATCGGGGACCTTGTAGTCCCAGAAGATCGCCTCGATCCCGGCCTGGTCAAGCCCTTTCACTTCGTGGGTTTCGAGCTTGAGTATTCCGGTGGTATCATCCCGCCTTCGCCAGGGTTGTTCGGCGTCGGCGGGTCCATAGTGGCGGCCGAGTTCGCCATCCCCCGCCAACCAATCCCAGCTACTCGCATCGGACGTCCGTTCCAAGACCAAGATCCGCAGGCGGCGGCCCTCTTCGCGGGCGGCAAGTTTGTCGAGGATTTTGCGCCAGAGGTCTTTGTCTTTGGCAAAGATGTAGTCGACGACGAGGAGGGTGTCCCGCTCAGGTCGCCAGGCCCCCCAGTTGAAGGTGCCCTCGGTGAGGCTCTTGACGAACCCCGCCTCCCACCCCTGGCGGCGCATCCGCCAGCAAAGCTCCCAGGCGAGTCGCGACTTGCCGACCCCGCCCGGCCCGCTGACGATGAAGAACAGGAACGGATGCTCGCTGGTCAGGTGGGTTTGGAGGCTCTTAAGATCATTTTCGCGACCCGTCAGCCGGGTGGCGGCTTGGTAGTAGAGATAGCCTTGGGCATCGAGTTTGGCTTTGGGCAGCTCGAGATCGAGCCTCGCCCCGCTCTCCTTTTGGACTTCGAGGGTGTATTGGGCTTGGAAGGCCTCAAGGCTCGTGATGAGGGTTTGGACTTCGGCGTGGAGGTCGGCGATACGAGCAGTGGAATCGGCGAGATCTTCGCGGAATCCCTGGACAAGGAGGTCGTTCTGCTCATTGAGCATCGCCCGGATGGCGGTCTCAAGATCGGTCGGGATTAGGTCCTTTGCATCGGGTCTTGCGCGAAGTTCTTGTAAGATCGCGTCGATGGCGGCCTGAAGGTCGGCGGCTTCTCGGTTTTGGCGGGATTGTTGCCAAAGGTTGAGGGTGGTGAGTACAGCTCCGATGGCGATGGGCACCCCCGGGCTGGCCAGGGCCAGGCCGATTCCGCACGCGGCGAACCCGGGCGAGAGGCGATCCACCATGTTGACGAACTTGGTGGCGGTATCGGCCGCGCCGCTTAGACCCGCGGCAGTGGTAAGCGTGGTTTGGAAGACCTCGGCGGGTTGGAGTCGCATGGCGGATCTCTGATTGCGATGATATCCCTAGTTGAGAACCCGAAGTCACCGGACAGCCTCGACCACAGGCCAACCGGGCGAGGGACGCTGTTTCTCCCGCCGATTCGCGGGTACCGGCTGGCAAGTTGACGCGCGCAGGGATGCGGGAACGCGCCGAGATCCCCAAGAACCCGGTAGCAATTTCATCTCAAGATCCCATCAGGGGCGGAAAACCAACGGTGTCGGACCAGCTCAAGCGGCTCGCCGACAGCCAAGAAAAAGGAGTCGCGGGTCTATCCCCCCAACCAAGCCCGTGATCGCTCCCACCCTCCAGCCCCCGGGCCGGCTTCCCCCGCCGGCCCTCCCCTCTTTCCCCGGGGATCTAGCCGACCGCTCGCTTGGCCTTCTGCCAAAGATCTTCCCACTCGGCCGGGGTCAGTTCGCCCAGAGAGCCTTTGGCGTGGGCCTCCACCCATTGAAACCGGGCTGTGAACCGGTCGACCATTTGCCGCAGGGCCTCTTCGGCATCCACCTTCATCCACCGCGCCAGGTTCACCACGGTGAAAAGAAGGTCACCAATCTCCTTGGCTTGCTCGCCGGGGTCGCGGGCCGCCCGTAGCTCGGCGACCTCCTCGGCGAGCTTTTTATAGACCCCTTCGAGGTCGGGCCACTCAAAGCCGACCCGCGCGGCCCGCTTGCTCACTTCTTGGCTGCGCAAAAGGGCCGCCATGGCTCTCGGAACCCCGGCGAGGACGCTGTGTTCTTTCCCTTTTTCCTGCTTCTTAATCCGGTCCCAATTGCGCAAGACCTCGGCGCTATCGGCCACGCTGAGTTCGCCAAAGACGTGGGGATGGCGACGGATCAGCTTTTCGGCCTCGGCCTCGGCGACCGAGTCGATCCCCCAATCTCCGTCTCGCTCCCGGATCTGGGTGTGCATCAGCGGCTGGAGCAAGAGGTCGCCGAGCTCTTCGTGGAGGGCCTCCAAGTTGCCGGAGTCGATCGCGTCGAGCGTCTCATAACACTCTTCCAAAAGGTACTTCTTGAGGGATTGGTGGGTCTGCTCTTGATCCCAGGGGCAGCCGCCCGGCCCCAGAAGGCGGTCGACGATCTGCACCAACCCCCTCAGGCCCCCGGCGTGCAGGGCTTCGACCGGCGGGATCACCCAGACTTCCCCAATCTTCGAACCCGCGCGCCCGGGGAGGGCCGGCTCCTCTGGCCAAGGAGGCAAGATGACCTGGGTCCACCGCTGGTCTGCCGCCGGGTCGGGCCTTCCGGCCAACACCACGTAGGGGGGCTGCAAATCGAGCGGGAGCATCACCAGATAGTTTGACAAGTTTTTGATTGGAGCGAGAGTGAGGAGAGTGGGGCAGTGATTAGCTCGCCGCCCCGGCCCGAGCCGCGCCCTCGCCCCCGTCAGACCGGCCCCGAAACCAACCCATGAACAAGTGGCGACGGGGTCTCCGCCCCGGGCCGGCGAGCCCGCGCGAGAATCCTAAGCAAGGGACTTGAGGAGTCGAGCGGCTTCTCGCTGGCCCGACATCATGGCCCCGTGGACGGTGCTGGGGTGCTCGGCGTGGGTGGCTTCTCCGGCAAAGAAGATCCGATCTTCGATCGGCGCGGACAGGCTCCGGCAGTCCTCGGGGGAGGATCCGACAGCGAAGAAGGAATAGGCCCCCATCGCCCAAGGATCGGCCCCCCACCGGGTGACCTCGGCCGATTCGATTCCGGGAAGGTCTCCGAAGATTTCGAAGAGACCCCGCTCGGCCAATCGGAGAATGCCTTCATCGGTCTCGGATTCGAGTTTCCGCGCCGACTCGCCCCCGATCAATCCGACGAGGATGTTGCGCTTGAGGAGCGGCTGAAGGTTCAACCAGAAGCTGGGGGCCCGCCCATCCCCAATCGGGCGCGCGAGGAAGGTTTCTTCCGGTAAGGGAACGTCCACCACCTCGACCACGACCTTGTTCAGCACGCCCATCCCGAGCCGAGCGACGGCGACGCGGTGAGGCTCGGGCCATGGGTCGATCTTGACTCGGCCGGATTTCAGCACCCCAAGGGGCAACGTGACCAGAACCCGCCTGGCTCGCAGCGGACCGTTTGCGGTGGCGACGGTGACCCCGTCTCCCTCCATCCGGATCTCGCGGACGGGAGTTCGGAGGCTGATGTCGAGCCCTTGGGCGAGGATCTCGGTGAGTCGGCTATATCCTTGGGGCAGGATCACCTCATCGCCGCCGAAGGCCTCGGCCCCATCAAACCACATCCCCGAAAGTTCGCGGGGGCTGGCCCCAAATTCTCCGTCGATTTCACTGGCAAAAAATGTCGGCAGCCAGGCCTGAACCTCGGCCGAAGGCCTGACCGCCGCCGTGGCTCGCTCGATCAGATGGGCCAGCGGGACGTCTTTTTCCAGCCGTTCTTGCTCATTGGCCACAAACTTCATCACCTTGTCGGCGGCTTCCTGCACATGGGCGCGGAGCTTGGCCGGAACCTCACTGGAATCCGCCCCCACCCAGCGCGAGGAGTCGAAGTCGGTGGGCATGAACTTGAGTCCCGACTGCCTGGCCAGAGTCGCCAGTGGGTTTCCTTCGATTCCATGGATCCAAGCCGCGCCAAGGTCAATCTGGGCTCCACGGAACTTCGTAGAGGTGTGGATTCGACCCCCGATCCGGTCCCGGGCCTCCAAGATCCTCACCGCGACGCCGGCTTGCCGGAGTTCCCGGGCGGCGATGAGGCCGGCCATCCCGGCGCCGATGACGAGGACCTCGGGTTCGGGCTGAAAGCGGGGCAATCCCGTGAGCGCCACGGCCCCGGCGGCAGTCAAAAATTCGCGTCGGGAAAGGGGCATGCACCGGAGTATGTCCGAATCTGGGCTAGAATCACGCCATGTCGCTGGTCGGAAGAGTCGGGCGCAAACGGTGGCGGGCGCGGGTCGCCATGGGCGTTGTTTATGGCCTTCTGCTCTTGGGGGCGATCACAACGCTCTATCCGTTCCTGTTGATGGTTTCCAGCAGCGTCACGGGTCCCACCGATCAAAACTTGAACAAGCTCATCCCTGGATTCTTCCGGGATCGGGGGCTGAATGAGACCGATTGGACCAAGCCCCAACCCCACCTGCTCGGCAAGTATCTCGATGACAAGTACTCCAGCGATTTGAGCCGCATCCAATCAACTCGGATCGGAGGGGAGGCGAGTCTGGAGGATGTCAAAGCCTACGAGAAGCTTCTTGCCGAAGCACCGGTCGGGCTGTGGGAAGCGGGATTCCGCCAGGCCAGCGGCCAGGTGACCAGCAAGCTGACCCTGCGCTATCAGGCGTGGCTCAAAGAACGCTACAAGACGGTCCAAGACGTCAACCGAGCCTATCTGGAAGAGAATGTGGCCTTCACCACGGTAGTCCCACCGTCCGAACTTCTCTCCCGCAAGAATTGGCGTTCGCCCGGCGACCGGAAGTACCGCGAGTACCAAGAGTTCAAAGCCACGCTTCCGGCCGAGTTTCGCGTTCCCGTACGGATTGAGGCGATGTGGCAGGAGTTCCTGCGGTCTCGGAGCGAGGGACGGTTGGAATCGGTTCCGGCTGAGCTGCGGGTTGGGGTCCAGCGCTACGAGGACCTGCGGTGGCCGGGGAGCCATCCGCTGGTGGAAGAGTTCGTCCAAAAGGCCGTTCCGCCTCAGTTCTTGGAGGATTCGATCGAATTGCGGTGGGCTGGGCTGCGTCCGCCAACCGGCCCGGAGGCCAATCCCCAGGAAGGGGCCCCGGCGCGGCGCGCCACCCTTCCTGCCGCCCCCGGTCGGACGGACGCAGCCACGCGGCTAGCGGCCATCAATCCGAATCTGCCGGTGGACGCCTACGAGAGAGCGCATGTCGCTACAAATGCTCAGTCGGTGACGAACGAGTTCGCAACCCGCAACTACCGATATGTCTTTGACTATCTGGCCCTCAATGGGCGTGCGGTACTCAACACCGCGATCTTCTGTCTGATGGTGATCGCCGCTCAGCTCCTCGTGAACCCTCTGGCCGCCTATGCGCTCAGCCGGTATCCGATCAAGGCGACCGGCAAGATCCTCATCTTCTTGCTCGCCACGATGGCGTTCCCGGCCGAAGTGGCGATGATCCCTTCGTTCTTGCTCCTCAAAGATTTGGGCCTGCTCAATACCTTCTGGGCCTTGGTTTTGCCGGGGGCCGCCAGCGGCTACATGATCTATCTGCTGAAGGGGTTCTTCGACTCCTTGCCGCAGGAACTCTATGAGAGCGGCGCGATCGACGGAGCCAAGGAGATCACGATGATGTGGAAGATCGCCTTGCCTCTCAGCCGCCCCGTCCTCGGCTATCTCGCCCTGCTGGCCTTCATGGGAGCCTATGGCGCGTTCATCTTTGCCTTCTTGATCGTGCAAGACCGTAATATGTGGACCCTGATGGTTTCGATCTACCAGTTGCAGATGGTTGCGCCCAAGGCTGTGATCATGGCCGCACTTACGGTGGCCGCAGCCCCGACCCTTCTGGTCTTCCTCCTCACCCAGCGGGTCATCATGCGGGGCATCGTGCTCCCTGGCGAGCGGTAGTAGAATCAAGATCTATGGCTTCGAGTTTGAATTGGGCGATCCTGGGCACCGGCTCCATCGCAGAAAAGTTTGCCGAGGGCCTTCCTCTTTGCCAGCACGGCAAGCTGGTCGCGGTGGGATCGCGCAACGCCGATAGCGCCGAGGCCTTTGTGGCCAAGCACGCCGGGCAAGCTTACGGAAGCTATGAGGAGGCGATCGCCGATCCACAAGTCGAAGCGGTTTACATCGCCCTCCCCCATCACCTCCATGCCGAGTGGACGATCAAGGCTGCCAAGGCAGGAAAGCACATCCTGTGCGAAAAGCCCTTTGCCATGAACCTCGCGCAGGCTCGCGAGGCCATCGCAGCGGTCAAGGAGGCCGGGGTCTTCTTCATGGAAGCTTTCATGTACCGGTGCCACCCCCAAACAATCCTGCTCAAGCAGTTGCTCAACGATGGGGTCATCGGTCGGGTCATGGTGGTGACCGGCGAATTCTGTTACGCGACCCAGCGACCCGGAAAGCACTTCCGCGTCGATCCCGCGCTCGGAGGCGGGGCCCTGATGGATGTCGGTTGCTATCCGGTCTCGATGATCCGACTGATCGCCGGGCAAGAGCCGAAGCGCGTCGTCTATTCGGCCGAACTCACCCCCGAGGGCTATGACGGCTACGGGTCGGGACTGATGGATTTTGAGAACGGAGTCCGGGCCACGTTCAACGCCTCGGTCCACTGCAACGGCCGGAACTGGGTGACGATCAATGGCGAAAACGGAACGATCACCGTCACCGATCCATGGTTCTGCAACGGCCAATTGGTGGTGCAGATCAACGGCCGCGCGCCGGAGGAGATGCGCTACAAGAAGCCGCCCCACCTATGGGGCAATCAGTCCATCGTTGCCGCTCAGCTCTTGGAGCGCAAGCAGGCCCCGTTCATGAGCTGGGATGACACCCTTGGGAATATGCGCATCCTGGATCTCATGCGCCAATCCGCCGGCATCCGTTGGGATGTCGATGAGTGATGTCAGCGAAGTGATCCCCTAGCCCCGATCATGAAGGCTTCTACGCTCGGCGAGCGCAGGGGCTGATTCCTTACCGAGATGACGCGACGAATATTGTGATCGACTGCAGATTTTTCGTTTCGTGGCTTGGAGATCCGGAGAAGGCACTGTACACTAAAAAGAGATCCCGGAAGGTGAAACTGAAGTGGAGATCAAGAGCAACGAGAATCGCGCGGGTCGTGCGATTGGCTTCCTGAACCGAGTTGCGACAGTGCTATGTCTGGTGGCATCCAGCCTGTCGTCGCTCGCCTTCCCTGGCGAGACCCTACCGGTAACGGTTGGGTTGCAAGGCACTGGGCCCATGGGGCCTTCCTCCAGCGCTTCGATCAGCGCAGATGGACGCTATGTTGCTTTTGTGTCCGATGCGCATGATTTGATTCCTCGTGACATCAACTCCGCGCCCGACGTCTTCGTGCGTGACCTAAGTACAGGAAAGACAATCCTAGTAAGCGTCGACTCGGCTGGGTTGCAGGGCAATCACGGGTCGTTCAGTCCTTCAATCTCAGCCGATGGAAGATATGTGGCGTTTGAGTCTGCTTCCAGCAATCTCGTGCCTGGGGATACCAATGGGACCTGGGACATTTTCGTTCGAGACTTAGTCGCGGGCACGACTACCAGGGTGAACTTGACGACAAGCGGGGCACAAAGCGATTTATCCTCACGTTACCCCTCGATCTCAGCCGATGGTCGCTACGTCGCGTTTGAATCTTATGCGTACAACCTAGCAATTGAGGACTCTAATGGCCTTTGGGATATCTTTGTGAGAGACCTCCGTGCTGGGACCACGACTCGGGTGAGTGTGGCTACTGGTCGAGTTCAGGGGAACGGCGACTCGTTCAACTCGTCTATCTCGGCCGACGGGCGTCACGTCGCTTTCGAATCCATGGCCAGCAACCTCGTTGCAGGAGATACAAATCGCAAAAGAGACGTTTTCGTGCGGGACCTAGTCACGGGCATTACGTCCTTGGTGAGTGTGGGACCGACCGGGGCGCAAGGGAATCTAGAATCACGCTCTGCGTCGATATCGGCCGACGGGCGGTATGTGGCATTTGAATCCCTTGCGGCGAACTTCGCAGGGGGCGATTCGAATAGTGTCTACGATGTCTTCGTGCGGGACTTGGTCATGGGCACGACCACCGCGGTAAGCGTGGACTCGACCACGGTTCTAGGGAATCGCGAGTCTCGCTCTCCATGGATATCGGCCGACGGGCGTTACGTCGCGTTTGAATCGGTTGCGGCCAACCTCGTGCCGGGCGACACCAATGACGAGAGGGACATTTTTGTGCGGGAGCTCGATTCGGGCACGACCACCCGAGTGAGCGTGACCTCGGGAGGTGTGGAGGCTGATTTAAAGTCGCGCTCACCCTCGATCTCGGCCAACGGGCAGAACATAGTTTTTGCCTCCTCTGCTATCAACCTTGGTGACGCGGATACCAACGGTGAGCTTGATATCTTTTTGCGAAACCGGGAATTGGGGACAACGACCCGTCTGTCTGTGACCCCGGGGGGTGGCCAGGGGAATCAGCATTCTTACAACTCGTCGATCTCTGCAGACGGAAGGTACGTGGCATTTGAGTCCTATGCCGGTAATCTCGTCGCGGGAGATACTAATGACGTATGGGACGTGTTTGTGCGGGACATGAGCACGGGCACGACCACCAGGGTAAGCGTGGACCCAGCTGGAATGCAACTAGCTTCTCCTTCCGGCTCGCCCTCCATTTCGGCAGACGGGCGGTATGTGGCTTTTTCGTCTGGTGCAAGTAACCTGGTCGCCAACGATACAAATGACAGAAGTGACGTTTTCGTTCGAGATCTCGTGACGGGCAAGATAACCAGGGTCAGCGTAAACTCCGCCGGAGTACAAGCAAACCTTGGTGCCGGCAGTCCCTTGATCTCGGCCGACGGGCGTTATGTGGCATTTGAGTCCGCTTCTTTCAATCTCGATGAACGGGATACCAATGGGACCTGGGACATCTTTGTGCATGACTTGAAACTTGGCACAACGACCATGGTCAGCGTGGGCTCATCCGGGGTTCAGGTAGAGACCGACGACACCCGTCTTTCCGGGCTCTCGTTCGACGCGCGGTATGTGGTGTTTGAGACCGCTGCCGGAAACCTCGTGGCGGGGGATACCAATGAGTCAAGAGACGTGTTTGTGCGGGATCTATTCACAGGCTCAACTACCCGAGCAAGCGTGCACCCGGCCGGGGACCAGGAGTTTATGTCGGGATCCAATGCCTCACTCTCGGCGAACGGGAGGTACGTGGCGTTCAATTACGGAAGGCACGTTTATGTACGAGATTTGGCCCTGCGGAAGACCACCCTCGTCTCTCTAAACTCGGGAGGTCTTGAGGGGAACGACTATTCGTTCAACTCCTCAATTTCGGCCGACGGGCGTTATGTAGCGTTTGAATCCGATGCCACTAATCTGGTTACTGGGGACACAAATGGTCGCTCCGACGTTTTTGTGCGGGACCTCCACGGAGGTACTACAGTCCGGGTGAGTGTGGACTCTTCCGGCGTGCAAGGGGGTGCCAGTTCTTACAATCCTTCGGTCTCATCTGATGGACGATTCGTGGCGTTCGAATCGAGATCTCTGAACCTAACCCCCGTGATCAAAGCCGTCGGATACAGCGACATCTACCGTCATGAAACACGCTTGCTAGGAAAGCCTATTCGTGCGAGGCTCCTCTTCGAGAATTGGCTGGGATCCTTGCTGCCGACGACTACAAGCTATGTTCTTCGCACGAAGGGAGGCGTGATCGTCAGTTCCGGGATCGTATCCATAGCAACGGATGGAGCGATCGAGATTCCCGAGGTACCCGTCGGCGAATACGAATTACTGTTGAAGGCATGGGTCTTCCTCCAGAAGAAGGTTGTCTTTACGCAAGGGGCTACCCAAGTTGACTTAGGTGGCGTCCCCCTCCTGAATGGGGACGTTGATAACGACAACGCGGTCACCATCCTTGACCAAATCGACTTGTCTTTAGCATTCGATTCCGTCGCTGGTGATTCTCATTGGAACCCCCGCGCTGACCTCGACGGTGACGGTTCGGTGACGGTGTTTGATTACATCATCCTGAGCCAGAACTTCGACATCCAGGGCGACGAATAAGCCTCGCCGCCCCGGGGCCGAAGAAGCGAGGCATCACCGGGGCAAGGCGAATGCTGCGTGACGCAGGTGGTGTTCCAAGTCAAACAGGGCCGCCGCCTGTTCGGGGGTTAGCCGCGAGGCTACGTCGGGATCGGCCAGAACCGCACTCTTGAAGTCCTCCCCGTCCCAGGCTTTGGCCGCATTGCGTTGGGCAACCTTATAGGCTCCCTCGCGGGACATCCCCGCCTGAACGAGCGCCACCATGATGTGCTCGCTGAAGACCAGGTCGCCCATCTGGCGCAAGTTTCGCATCATGTTCTCGGGCATCACCACCAACCCACTAAGGATCTTGGTTAGCCGCGCGATCATGAAATCCACGACTTGGAACGTATCCGGGAAGATGATTCGCTCAAGCGAGGAGTTCGTCAGGTCGCGTTCATGCCACGTCATCACGCTCTCCAGCATCGCGTGGGCATTGGCCCGGACCAGCCGGGCGAGGCCGCACACCGTCTCACTATTCCAGGGGTTGCGCTTGTGGGGCATCGCGCTGCTCCCGGTTTGTCCCGCCGCGAACTCCTCTTGAACCTCCAAGATCTCGGTCCTCTGGAGGTTGCGCAACTCGGTGGCCCATCGCTCCATGGATCCGGCCAGAACGGCAAGATCGCACAGCACCCGGGCGTGGCGGTCGCGGGCCACGATCTGGGTTGCAGCTGGGTCGGGGCGCAGGCTCAGGGCGGCGCAGATCTTGGCCTCGATCTCGGGATCGACGTGGGCGTGGATCCCCACCGCCCCGCTGATTTTGCCCACCGCGATCTCATCCCGGCCTTGGCGCAACCGCACCATGCTCCGGTCGAGCTCGTGTAGCCAACCGGAGAGCTTGAAGCCAAAGGTGATCGGCTCCGCGTGGATGCCGTGGGTTCGGCCGATGCACGGGGTCTCAAGATGCTGGGCAGCGAGCCCGTACAAAACGGTTCGAAGCTTTTCCAGAGATCCCATCAGGACATCGAGCGAGTCCCGCATCATCATGCCGAGGGCGGTGTCGATGACGTCATAGCTGGTCACTCCGAAGTGGATCCAACGGCTGGGGGTTTCGTCGGTCCCGGCTTGTTTGCCCGCGTGTCGGCTGACGTATTCGCTCATGCAGCGAACAAAAGCCACCAAGTCGTGGCGGGTTTCGAGTTCGAGCTCATCGCATCGAGCCAGATCGAACCCGGCTCCATTGCGGATCGCCTCCATGTCGGCGCTGGGGACGACGCCCGCATCGGCAAAGGCTTGGCAAATCGCAACTTCGACCTGCATCCAGCGGTCGTATTTGGCTTGGCGGCTCCAGATGGAGGTCATGGCCGGGGTGCAATAGCGCTCGATCATCTCACTTGGGAGGGTACTCGGCGGACAAACCGGCCCGCCGGTCCGTTGTAACTACTTGGTGAACTCCCTCAAGTCGAACTTCTTGGCCGCGGTCCGCAGCATCGTCGAACAGCGCAGCCGCGCCGCCCTGAGCGCGATCGGGGTCGCGGTGGCGTCGGTCGCGATCGTGACTTTGGTCAGCATCGCACTGGGGGTCCGAGGGGACATCACTAAGCAGGTCGAAGATCTCGGCGTGAACACCCTCATCGTTCTGCCCGGACGGATCGAAGAGGGCAACTTCAACCCCAACCTGGGTGGTCAGAGCTTTCTGAGAGAGGAATACGGAAAGGATCTGCTCCAGACTCCGGGGGTCGTGCGCGTCGCCCCGCTCACCTTTGCCGGTGGCGGCATCCGCTACAAAGAAGAAGAAGCCTATCCGACCATGGTGGCCACCACCAGTGACTGGTTCAAAATGCACCCCGAAAGCCTCAAGAGCGGGCAACTTTGGGACGATCCCGACACCACCGAGCGGGTTGCCGTCATCGGGGCCGTGGCGAGCAATCGGCTCTTCGGCGAGAAAGTGGATCCCGTCGGCAAGATCGTCGAGATTCACGAAAAGGACTACCGCGTGATCGGCGTGACCCAAGACGAGGAGAGTGAGGGCAACCTCTTCAGTATGTTTAGCCTCCAGAACGTGGTCTATATCCCCTATCACGCGATGAAGGCCGACCAGCCCGATATGCAGACCGACCGACTGATGGTGCAGAGCGCTCCCGATGCCGAGCCAAAGCCCCTGGTCGCCGAACTCGAACAGCGCCTGGGCAAGTTTCTCGACTACCAGCAATACTCGGTCCTGACCAACGAGGACCTTTTGGGGTTGGTCTATAAGCTGATGAGCATCCTAACCTGGCTGCTCGTGGGCCTCACTTCGATTGCCCTCTTCGTCGGGGGGGTGGGGATCATGACGGTGATGCTGATGTCGGTGAACGAGCGAAGCCGAGAGATCGGGATCCGCAAGACGGTCGGCGCAACCCGGCGGGATATCTTCTGGCAGTTTCTCTCGGAGTCTTCGCTCCTCGCCCTGATCGGCGGGGCCCTGGGGTTAGCCTTCAGCTACGTCGTCTGCTTCTTGCTCTACACCTACACCGACGTCAAGCCCACCGTGACGTGGGGGGTGGTGGCGATGTGCTTTAGCGTGTGCCTGGGCGTTGGGTGCATCTTTGGGCTTTTGCCGGCGGTTCGCGCTTCGGGCAAAGACCCGGTGGTCAGCTTGCGCAACGAGTAACCCTCGACCGGAGGCCTAATTGTTCCAAAAGAGTAGGCCCGCGCCGAAGCCTAGCGCCGTGATGAACAGTGAGGCTTTGCCGACAGCCGCCCCGATCCGAAAGGCCCGCTGGGCCCCGATCTTGGCGCTGAGGGCCGTCGCCCCAAACTTCATGAAGAGGCCGACCAAAGCCCACCACGCCCCCACGGCGATGAGGATAGCTTGCCCAGTGGTGATCATCCGTTGGTGATACCGCATGGGTTAGGGGTTAGGGGTTAGGGGTTAGGGTGTCCTCGCCTCGCGTTCTTCCAAGCGGAACCCTCATCCGGCGCTGCGCGCCACCTTCTCCCCGGGGGAGAAGATCTGAACGCTCAGCTAGAGGTGGTTTCCGTTCGGATTGATCGCGGGCAACGGGAGCTCGGCGCACCCCCTAAACCCTACTCCCGAGAGCCAAAACGCGCCTGACAGTGCCATAGGAACGCCAATATGGACCCCTATCGCTCGGCGCGCCTTCAGAAGTCGCCGAACAGGCTTGGCTGGGCGAGCATGGGTTCGCTCTGGCCGAGAAGGCGGGCCGCGCGGCGGAGGGTCCCGGGGGCGTGTCCGGCGAAGCTGTTCCCGGCGATCAAGAACTGCGGCTGCCCGTCCAGTAGAGGGCCGAGTTGCTCCATCCACCAGGCGATCCGGGGCGTCGCATCAAAGAGTTCCAGAGAATCCTGGGCGAACTGAGCGTGAACTCCACACAGCCGCAGGTAGGCCACCGCTCCCAACCGAGTTGGGACAAGGGGCCGGTAGCCGAGCCCATCCGCTCCCGGAGGATGGGCCGCCTCACCCACCGGGGCCAGATCGCTCGCCACCCAACTGCAGCGGAAGTCTTCCAACAGAACCGAGGTCGACTCGACAAACCAACTTTCATGTCGAAGCTCCACCAGTCGTGGACACGGAGCGGGGAAGTCTTCGAGGATCCGGCGCAAGAGACCCGACTCGGTTGCGGCAAAGCTCGGCGGAAACTGGAGCAGGATCAGGCAGCGCTCGGGCCCAAGAATGTCGATGCCCGCCGAGAGGGTTCGCCATTCTTCGGCTGCGGGTCCCACCACGAGCGGAGAGGCGTGGGTGAGCGATTGGGGCGCCTTCAGCACGAAGGAAAAATCGGCACTCACCTGCCGCTTCCATCTCAAAAAGGTCTCGCCTCGCGGGATTCCATAGAAGGTCGTATCGAGCTCGACGGCCGGGTAGAGCTCGGCATAGGCCGCCAACCGGTCTTCTTCTCGGAGGTCGGGCGGATAGACCGAGCCGTGCCAATCGGGATACCCAAAGCCGATCGTGCCGAGCTTCCACATGGGCGCTAGCGCACGCTGGTTAGAGGGCTACTGATTCGGGTCGGGAGCGTCAGCGGTCCGGCGAGACCGTTGCTCTCGATTCGGCGCGCGAACTCGGCCAGCCCTTGCCAGTGCCGTTCGGTCGGGCGATATTGCATCACATCCCGCAGGTAGTGACGGACCTGATCCAGCTCGAACCCGAACCGCTTGGCGTATTCCGCTTCGCGCTCGGGCAGGCGGAGCAGTCCCGTTTCGCGGGAGTGGTCGAGCGCGCCGACGACTTCGCCGGTCAAGGTCTCACCACCGACCCAGAGTGCCCAGATGAAGGGCAGGCCGGTGAGCTCGAGCCATGCCTCTCCCAGGTCGACCGCGCGCAATCGAGGTTCGGGCTCGCGCATCCCGGCATCCCCGATGAGGACAGCCGCGTCGGCGATTTCAAGCGAAGCCTCAAGATCCGGGCCACCACGCACCGTCCGGACGTCGAGGCCCAGGCGATCTCGCAGCCAAACCTGGGCGAGCAGGTTGCTGGTCATCGAGCTCGGGTCGAGGGCAAGGGTCTTGATCTGCTCGACCGGCCCCCGGTGAAAGATTCGAACGCTCTCGACCGCCCCCTCGCTCGCGATGGCAACCGAATCGGCGACCCTGGCCCCGGGTGTTCTCAGAGCTTCGATACTGCTGACGAGGATCGCCGCCGCACCGTGGTGCAGGAGTTCCGGCAGCTCGGACGGGACCCGAAATTCAACCTGGTATCCAGGTGGAAGGTCTTCGACCAGCGGCGCGGCGTTGAGGTAAGGGACGCATCCGAGTAGGATGTCCATATTAAGATTTTACGACTTAAGGGCGGGTTTAGTCTGTGAGTCCCCACTGAACGTTCTTCGGGCGACGATGATCACGCTGCTCCCCCAAGCGAACCGCCCGCCGGAGATGATCTTGCGACCCTCCCCGGTTTGCAACGAGATGAGCCAGCGATTGAGCCATTCGGGGACCCGAGGCAAGGAGGCATGGGGCGGGCCGGGGCGCAGCTTTTCGATCACTCTCGAGAGCAAAACAAGAGGGAAAAGATAGAAGACCGCGTAGCTAGAGTGGACGATTTCGAACCCTGAGGCGCGGAGTTTGGCCTCAGCTTCGGGGCGGCGATAGCGCCGAAAGTGTTTGAGAGCGATGTCGTGGGGACCCCACAGACTTCGGAAGGCAGGGACACTCAGCACCAGAATTCCACCGGCAGTTAAGATCCGGTGAACCTCGCCAAAAGCTGCCTGGTCGTCGCTGAGATGCTCAAAGACGTCGAGTCCGATTACCGCGTCCACGCTTCCGGATCGGATCGGCAGGACCATGCCGTCGCCGAGGACCAGCCGATGTAGGCCGCGTTGGCGGCAGAACCTCAGAGCCTCGGAGCTGGCGTCGAGGCCAACCGCGATGCCCGAAGTTGACTCAAGTTGGCCAAGGACGACGCCGGTGCCACATCCGAAATCCAGGATTCGCCGCTTCGGGGCAGAGTCCCCGAGCTCGGGCTCGGGGACGAGGGCTTGGCTGTGGGCCGAAGCGGCGTAGCGATCCACGAGCCCTAGGGCGAGTCGACGGCGCCCCACGAACCACCAATAGTGGTCTTCGAGGGCATACATTCGGGCGTACTCATCACGCTCCATCGAGGGGTTCCTTGACCCGCAACCGCCCGGTTCGGCCGAGGGCGCGAAGCTTCAGCAGGTCCCGGATCGCGTTCAAGCCGTCGCGGAAGGGTCGAAGGCGGCTCCCCTCGATGTGGCGCCACCGGACCCCGATCTCGGCAATGGACAGCCCCAAATCTCGAGCCACGAGGAGGGCCTCGAAGTCGTAGCTGAAGTTATCCAGATGACAACGGGAAAAGATCTCACGAGCGGCCGTGCGCCGAAAGAGTTTGAATCCGCACTGGGTGTCCTGGATCCCCTTTAGGCCAAACATCTGGATCAGCTTATTGAGAGCCCGTCCACCCAATTCGCGGTAGAGCGGTTGGCGAACTTCCAGCCGACTCTCCTTGAGGGGGCGACTCCCAATTGCGACACCCGCTTGTCCGTCCAGTGCCGGAAGGAGCTTCTCGACTTCCTCGATAGGAGTGGCCAAGTCGGCATCGCTGAGGAGGAGCAGTTCGCCATCGGCGCGGAGCATTCCATAGCGAACGGCGTGGCCCTTACCGCGATTGGTGGCGTAGCCGGTTAGCTGGATGCGCGGCTCGCGGGCAGAATACTCGCGCACCCGTTCCGCGGTGCGATCGGTGCTCCCGTCGTCAACGATCAGGATCGACCACGAGTAGGAGACCCCCGAAAAGTACTCCAACATGCGGTCGAGGGTGCCCGGCAGGCGATTTTCTTCGTTATAGGCGGGCACAATCACCGCCAGCCGAGGGGTGCTCAAAGTGCGCGCAGTCTACCTGGAGCGATACCAACCACTGGTCTCGTACCACGCTGGGAATCCTCGCAGCGGGTTGCTTTCGGCGGCGGCCTCAAAGAGATCGCTGGGTCGTCCGCCCTCGCGGACGATGAGCATGTTGCTGAGGCGTCGCTGGGGCTTGATGAGCATCTCGCCGCGGTAGTAAAAGCAGGTCGAGCCGCCGCCATCGAGGGCGATCGCATCGACGACAGCGCGCGTCTTCATTGCCCGCCCGAGCTCGCTGAGGGTCACCGAGTTGCGGGTCGCCATCAGGACGAGCCGTCCATCTTCGGTGATTCCGGCTGCAGTTCGGGCCGCTCGACCCCAGATCCGACTATCTCGGAATTTTTGGCTCTTTGGATCTGGACAGACGACCCCGTCGCGAATCACTCGCACAAGGCCTCGGAGGCCGAAGCGGAACCCGGTCCAATCCAGGCGTTGCTTATAGCCAGAATCGAAGATCTGGACCCGGCCTTTCTCATCGACGGCGAGAACCGAGCCGCGGGCGCCTTGGGCAGTCAACTCGCCATCGACCAAGACATCACCGACCGGGGTACCGGTGCGGGGGTCAAAGAAGGTGCCGGTGAGGGCGACGGCGGGCGAGGTCCGGGCGGTAAGAGTCCAGGCATTGGAGAGGCCTGGTTCATGGACAGTTTCGACGCTTACCGTTTCGCAGCTCAGGTTGGCCACGGCCACGTGATAGTGGGCCCGCCCGTGCTGAAACTTGTCATGACGGACACTGGACTGGGCCCAACCGCTGCTGACGGTTCCGACCAGGAGCCCAACCCCCACAACGAAAATTCCCGAAAATTTCTTCATTGCAACTCAAAATGGTCCTTCGCAAGATTCATGCCACCAAAATTGCTCCAATCGTGGCAGAATCCATAGAGTAGCACTCTACTAAACGAAAATTTGCTCCGGTTTAGAACCGGTTGCGCCTATTACGTCAGGTCTGGGCCTTGCGTTCCAGTTCTCCCTGCGGTACATTCCCATTCAACGTGGGAGAACCTGGTTCATTAGAACTTGACCAACGCAAAAGCGAACTCATCGCCGGGTCGCAGATTGAATCTGCTGATCATGAAATTCCCACTACTCCCTCCCAAGACTTGACAAAAAAGTCTGGATTCGCCAGCAGTTGGCGAAGCGTGGGGCCCGGAACCTGGTTTTCCCGGTTCGCCATCTTTGTTCTGGTCTACATGTTCCCGGTCGTGATGTGGGGTGTGGTCACCCGCGCGACCTTCAGCGGCGATGGTTGCGGAACGCACTGGCCGCTCTGCCATGGTCAGCTGATCCCATTTGGGTTGCCGGTTGAGAGTTGGGTCGAATGGAGCCATCGTCTCAGCAGCGGTTTGGCCGGTCCTCTGGTTGTCGCCTTGCTGGTCCTCGCTTATCGGGCCAGCGTCAAGGGATCCCAGCTTCGCAAGGCGGCGCTTGGGTCCTTCTTCTTCACTTTGACCGAAGGTGGGATCGGGGCCAAGCTGGTCCTAAAGGATCTCGTCGCAGACAACCCGAGCATGGTTCGGGCCTTCTGGACTGGAGCTCACCTTGCCAATACCTTCATCCTTTTGGGCTTCTTGACCTGGACGGTCTGGCTAGCTCTGGGCCGACCCGCGATCCGGCTTCGCGGTCAGGGGCCCGTAGTGGGAGCGGTGGCTCTCGGTCTCTTTTTGATGCTCTTTCTCGGCGTAACGGGGTCGATCGCCGCTCTCGGCAGCATGCTCTACCCGGCCGGGAGCCTCGCCGAGAAGCTCCGCCAGGATTTTGATGCGGCCTCGCCGTTGCTGGTCCGACTTCGGCTCGGTCACCCGCTGATCGCGACGAGCGTTGGCCTCTACATCGTCTTTTTGGCTTCCTATCTCACCCGCGTCCGACCGACGGACTCGATGGTTAAGTCGGCTCGCTGGATGGTGGGTCTCTTCGGTCTGCAGATGGTCTGGGGGCTCAGCACGTTGCTCACCAAGTCGCCGCTGGTTTTGCAGGTCGGCCACCTGCTCTTGGCCGACCTTCTGTGGGTTGTGACCCTCTGGGCTGGGGCTCAGGCGCTCAGCACGGGTCGAGAATCGGTGCCGGGCGTCGAGTCAGAAGCCGCTCACAGCGGAGGCGTTTCTCGTTCGGGGTTGATGCACGCCTACATCGCTCTGACCAAGCCGCGGGTCATCTCACTCCTCCTCTTCACCACCATCACGGCTGCATTTGTCGCCGCTAAGGGTTGGCCTGGTGGATGGTTGCTGCTGGCGCTGCTGGTGGGGGGCTACTTCTCGGCGGGGGCGGCCAACGCCATCAACATGGTTTATGATCGCGACATCGACGTGCGGATGAAGCGAACCTCCTCGCGTCCGACGGTGACGCAACAGATCACGAACGCTCAGGCCCTCACTTTTGCCTTCGTTCTCCAGACGATTTCCTTCGCCGTTCTCTGGTCGGTCGCGAATCTGCTGACCGCCTTCCTCGCCCTGGCGGGACTCCTGTTTTACGTCTTCGTGTATACGATGGCGCTCAAGCGGCGCACCTGGCAGAACATCGTCATCGGCGGTGCGGCTGGGGCGTTTCCCCCGCTCGTCGGTTATGCCGGAGTGACGGGATACCTGAGTCCGGTGGCTTGGATCCTTTTTGGGATCATCTTCCTATGGACTCCCGTTCATTTTTGGGCTCTGGCCCTCCTGATCAAGGACGACTATAAGGACGCCGGGGTGCCGATGTTGCCCTGCGTCCGGGGTGACCACTACACGGTTGTCCAGATCATGGTGTACACCGTGCTCACGGTTGCCATCAGTCTGGCGCCTCTCTTCATGGGTGAGGCGGGAATGTACTACGCAGTGGCGGCGGTCTTGCTGAACGCCGCGCTCTTCGTCCGCGCCATGAATCTCTACCACCGTCCCGAACGGCAAGAGGCGAAGGTGCTCTTCAAGTATTCAATGGTCTATCTCGCAGCACTGTTCTTGATGTTTGCGATCGACCGGAGTTGGCTGGCATAATGCAACGTTTTCTGAAAACAAATCTCACCGCAAAAATGAGGGTTGAAGTGATCAATAGTATGGTTGAACGATCTGTGGAGGTTGGAGGCTAAGATGCCGCAACTTTTCAAGCCATCGGCGAACTCGGCGGCCAAGGTGAGCCTGCTGCTGACGGCCGCTTTGCCTGTCCTCTTGATCTCTGTCGGGTCGGGGATCAGCCGCTCGGCGGCCAACACCGGGGTCGGAAACCGGTTGGATCAGCCGGTGCCGTTCTCGCACCAGCACCACGCCTGGGAGCTCGGGATCGACTGTCGGTATTGCCACACCTCGGTCGAAGAGTCCGGTTACGCGGGGCTTCCTGATACCGAGACCTGTATGACCTGCCACAGCCAGATCTGGACGAACAGCCCCCTGCTCGATCCTGTGCGCAAGAGCTACGAAACCGGCCAGCCACTGGAGTGGAACCTCGTCAACAAGGTCCCAGAATTTGTCTACTTCAACCACTCGATCCACATCGATCGGGGGATCAGCTGTAACAACTGCCACGGCCCGGTGCAAAAGATGCACCTCACGTTCAAGGGTCAGCCGTTCCATATGGTCTGGTGTCTCGAGTGCCACCGCGAACCTGAGAAGTACCTCTATGTGGACGAAAAGAACCCTCAACTGACCCCGAGGCAGCAGGTCTTCAATCTCTACGTTAAGTTCCAATCCGACCCAGAAGGTGCGAATATGTCGCCTCGCGAACGGGCCCTCATCAACGGCAAAGAACAGGTCACGACGGTGAGGGATTTGATCGAGCGTGGTCGAAAGTTGCTTGAAGAGCGCGGGATCAACAAGGCCCAACTCGCCGACTGCTCGGTGTGCCACCACTAATGGAATCCAGGATGGAAGAAACCACAAACCCCACCATCAATTTGGACGAGGTCAGGGAGAAACTCAAGGGCAAGAATGGACCCGAGTTCTGGCGAAGTCTAGATGAAGTCGCCGAGACACCCGAGTTTCAGGCTTGGGTCGAAGACGAGTTCCCCAACCGCAGCTCGCTGGTCGAGATCGACCGGCGCTCGCTCTTGAAGTTCATGGGCGCTTCGATGGTCCTCGCCGGGATCTCGGGATGCCGGTCGCTGTTCTTGCCGACGGAAAAGGTTGTCCCCTACGTCAAGCAGCCGGAAGACATCGTTCCCGGTAAGCCGCTGGAATTCGCGAGCGTCATGGCCCACAACGGTAGTGCCATCGGGTTGTTGGTCACGAGTCACACCGGTCGCCCGACAAAGATTGAAGGGAATCCGAATCACCCTTCGAGCTTGGGCAAAACCGATCACTTCGCTCAGGCTGCCCTGATCGATCTTTATGATCCGGACCGATTCGCCGGCGTCTTCAATGACGGCATGATCTCGGGTTGGGATCTGTTCTGGCGCGAATCGCGCACGCGGGTCGCCGACTTTGCCAAGGCTCAAGGTCAGGGTCTTTACTTCCTGACCGAGACCGTGGTTTCGCCGACGATTCGTCGCCAGATCGAGGAGATCTTGGCCAAGCACCCGCAAGCTAGGTGGGTGGAGTACGAATCGGTCAGCAATGACGGAGCCGCCATCGGCTCGATGATGGCCTTTGGGCAAGTCGTGAGTACGACTTATCACCTGACCAGCGCCAAGGTCATCTTGAGCCTGGATGCGGACTTCCTCCATTCGATGCCCGATTCGGTGCGAATGGCTCGAGATTTTTCGCAGGGTCGCAAGTTCGCCGGCGTCGAGGATGCGGTGGGGATCAGCCGACTGTACATGGTCGAAAGCTCCCCGACGCTGACGGGCGCGATGGCCGACCACCGGTACACGGGAAGTCCGGCGCTGGTGGAAGCCTATGCGCGCACGCTGGCCGCGGCGATGGGAATTGCGGTCACCGACGTTCCCAGCAATGCGGGCATCCCCGAGGCATGGATGTCGGCCGTCATGGAAGATCTCATGGCCGCCGGATCCCAAGCCGTGGTGATCCCTGGCCAGATGGCCTCCCCGGCCGTCCACGCCCTCTGCCACGCGATCAACGAGCGGCTTGGCAGCGTCGGGGTCGATGGGATCGTCCGCTATACCGAGAGCTTCCGAGGCCAGGTCGCCGGACAAATCGATCCGGTTGGGCCGACGGCCGCGGGCCGCATCGGGTTGCGCGGACTCGTGGAAGACATGAAGGCAGGAGCCGTTAAGGGCCTGTTCATCTTGGGTGGAAACCCTGTCTTCAGCGCCCCGTGGGACTTTAATTTCGAAGAGCTTCTGGCCAAGGTGCCGTTCTCGCACCACCACACTCTGTGGATGAACGAGACCAGCAAGGCCTGTAAGTGGGTGACGGGCGATTCGCACTTCTTGGAAAGCTGGAGCGACGCGGCGGGATTCGATGGAACGGTTTCGATCGGCCAACCGCTGATTTCGCCGATCCGCGACACCAAGTCCACGGTTGAGATTCTCGCTGGGATCCAGGGTGACGCTCGGCCTGGGTACGAACTGGTTCGCGAGACCCATCGATCGCGAGTGGTCGGGCCCTTTGATAAGGTCTGGACCCAGTGGTTGAACGATGGAATCATCGTCAATCCGGCGAATCCGGTGCCCGTCAGCCTCAATCCGGCGATGAACCTCGGGCCCAGCCCTCAAGCGAACGGCATCGCGGTCCTCTTCCGACCCGATCCAACCGTTTGGGACGGTCGCTATAGCAACAACGGCTGGATGCAGGAACTGCCCAAGCCGCTGACGACCCTGACTTGGGACAACGCGGCCCTTATGAGTCCGAAGACCGCCCAAGCGGCCGGCCTTAAGGATGGGGACCACGTCGAGATCGCAGTCGGCGACCAGAAGGTCAAGCTTCCGGCTCTGATGGTTGTCGGACATCCGGACGACGCGGTGACCCTGCACTTGGGCTATGGCCGCAAGGTCGTCGGCACGGTTGGCGAAGGGACAGGATTCGATGTTCGACCGCTGCGTAGCTCGATGAGCATGGCGGTGGCCTACGGCGGAACCCTCACCAAGGTGACGGGCCGCACGAACTTGGCTCTAACCCAGACGCACCACAGCATGGAGAAGCGTCCGCTGGTCAAGTACAGCACGGTCGCTGACTACCTGAAGGATCCCCGGCAAAAGAATTACAGCGAAAAGCTTGCCGAGGAGGGCGGGTCGATGTACCCCGAAAACCTCGAAGAGTGGCCCTTCGAAGGCCCGCAGTGGGGCATGACGATCGACCTGAACGTCTGCACCGGATGCCACGCCTGTGTAACCGCCTGCCAAGCCGAGAACAACATTCCCGTTGTCGGCAAAGATCAGGTGAGCAAGGGGCGCGAGATGCACTGGATCCGTATCGACCGGTACTACCGCGTGCGGTCTTCGGGCGCGGACGCGATGGACGAGAGTGAAGGGCTGAAAGACATCCTCGATAGCAATAACGTCGAGACCATCTTCACGCCAACCGCTTGTATGCATTGCGAAAAGGCCCCGTGCGAACCGGTCTGCCCGGTGGCGGCCACGGTTCACTCCCATGAGGGCCTGAACCAGATGGTCTATAACCGCTGCGTCGGGACTCGCTATTGCAGCAACAACTGCCCCTATAAGGTGCGGCGATTCAACTATCTGAACTACACCGACAACCAAGATCAGTTCTCGAATCGGACTGAGATCGTGAACGGTGTGGTTTCCAGTGACAAGGTCAACGGACGAGCCCTGCTCAAGATGATCGGGAACCCGAACGTGACCGTCCGCGGACGAGGGGTGATGGAAAAGTGCACCTATTGCGTCCAGCGGATCAACGAGACCAGGGTCCAAGCCAAGCTCGAAAAGCGCGACATCCGCGATGGCGAGATCAAGACCGCTTGTCAGCAGGTTTGTCCGACCGGGGCCATCGTCTTCGGAAACGTCGCCGATCCGAACTCCGAGGTGTCGAAGCTCAAGGCGCTGCAACGCAACTATAGCGTTCTGCCCGAGATCAACACCAAAAACCGGACGACCTACCTCACTCGACTTCGAAATCCCAACCCGAAACTGGAGACTGCCTAATGGCCGCCTTGCCAAAAGACGATCAAGAAGAAATCCGTTCGCTACCCAGCGAGACCTCGCTCTTGCTGGAAGGGCGACACACGTACAAGTCCCTCGATGAACTCTTGGGCAACTTGGTGCTCGATCAGACCAAGCACGGCAAGCTCTGGTACACGATGGTTGGCATCGGGTTCCTCGGGGCCAACCTGCTGGTGCTCAGCATCGGCTGGCTGCTCTACCAAGGGATCGGGGTCTGGGGAAACAACCAGCCGGTCGCTTGGGGCTTCGATATCATCAACTTCGTTTGGTGGATCGGGATCGGCCACGCAGGAACGCTGATTTCGGCGGTCTTGCTGCTCCTCCGCCAGCAATGGCGTAACTCGATCAACCGCTTTGCGGAGGCCATGACGCTCTTTGCCGTCATGTGCGCGGGTCTATACCCACTTCTGCACACGGGGCGTCCGTGGGTGGCCTACTGGCTTTTCCCCTATCCCAACATCTTGGCGATGTGGCCCCAGTTCCGCTCGCCGCTGATCTGGGACGTCTTTGCGGTTTCGACCTATATCACGATTTCGGCCGTCTTCTGGTTCATCGGACTCATCCCCGACTTCGCTACGATGCGCGACCGCTCGGTCAAGCTCTGGCAAAAGAAGGTTTGGGGGCTGTTCGCCATGGGATGGCGCGGTTCGGTCAAGCACTGGCACCGCTATGAGGCGGCCTACCTGATCCTGGCCGGTCTTTCGACTCCGCTGGTTCTTTCGGTCCACTCGATCGTGTCGTTCGACTTTGCCGTCTCGATCGTGCCCGGTTGGAACGTCACGCTGTTCCCGCCGTACTTCGTCGCGGGTGCCGTCTTTGCCGGATTCGCGATGGTTATCACCTTCGCCGTGCCGATCCGCAAGATCTACGGACTTCAAGACGTGATCACCATGAAGCACTTCGACTGGATGGCCAAGATCATGCTCGCCACCGGTTTGATCGTCTTCTATGGCTACCTCTGCGAGGTCTACTACGCTTGGTATGCGGGCACGCTGTGGGAAAGCTACTTGCTCAAGAACCGGATGCAGGGTCCCTATGCCTGGGCCTTCTGGTCGCTCTGGTTCTGTAACGGCATCGTTCCGCAGCTGCTTTGGAGTCAAAAGATCCGTAGCAATCTGACCGCGCTGATCATCATCAGTCAGTTTGTCAGCATCGGAATGTGGCTTGAGCGATTCGTGATCATCCCCGTTTCGCTCCACCGCGACTACCTGCCTTCCAGCTGGGGAATGTACACCCCCACCATCGTGGACATGGCGATGTTCTTGGGCACCATCGGATTCTTCATCATGATGATGTTCCTGTTCTTCCGCTTCGTCCCGATGATCAACATCTTCGAAATGAAGGACTTGCTCTTGCGAATCAAACACGAAGAACATGCCCACGGCCACGCCGCGCACTCCGCGGCCCCAGCCGCGACCAAGGGTGGACAGGGAGGTGGTGAATAATGGCCGCCATCGCTGCCCAACTTGGGCGAGATCCCCTCTTCCACGGAATCGTAGCCGAGTATCAGGATCCGGAAGAAATTTTGGCGGCGGCCAAAGCCGTCAAGGCCGCGGGCTATAGCCATCTGGATGGCTACACGCCGTTCCCCGTACACGGCCTCGATGACGCAATTGGGTTCAAGGACACCAAGGTCCAATGGACGATCTTCTTCGCGGGGATCGCTGGATTCGGGGCGGGGATGTTCCTGCAGTGGTACACCGCCGTCATCGACTATCCGATGAACGTCGGGGGTAAGCCGAATTTCAGCTGGCCGGGCTTCATTCCGGTGGCCTATGAGTGCACCATTCTCTTTGCCGGACTCGCGGCCGCAGGATCGATGCTGGCCTTCAATGGTCTGCCTCGACCCAACCACCCGATCTTCAACACCCCGCGATTCGAACTGGCTTCGCAGACGAGCTTCTTCCTTTGTGTCGAGGCGACGGATCCCCAGTTCGACGCCGTCGAGGTGAGGAAGCTGTTGGAGTCCACGGCTCCGGTCCAGGTCTCGGATGTCTACGCCGACGAACCGGAGGGCGCTTAATCATGACCTTACGATCGAAGTTTTCTCTGCTCGGCGCCGCCGCAGTGGGCCTCATGGCCGCCGGATGTCACACCGACATGTGGGTCCAGCCCAAGCACCACCACCCTTACCAAGAGAGTGACCTCTTTGCCGATGGCAATTCCAGTCGCCCGCTCCCCGAGGGTGTCGTGATCCACGGCAACGCCAAGTTGGACGACGCCAAATACACCGGACGCGAGAATGGGAAGCTGGTGAACCGATTGCCCGATACCTTGGTCCTGCACCGAGAAACGGTGGACACTCGAAAAGATCTCCTCAAGGTCATCGAGCGGGGTAAGGAGCGCTACAACATCTTCTGCTCGCACTGCCACGGAGCGACCGGCGACGGAAAAGGCATGATCGCCCTGCGTGGCCTTTCGCTCAAGCGACCGCCCGGAAACTTCCACACCGATCGTCTCCGCGAGATGGAGCTTGGCCACTTCTACGATGTCATCACCAAGGGTTATGGGGTGATGTATCCCCAGGCGAGCCGGGTGAAACCCGACGACCGCTGGGCCATCGTCGCCTATATCCGGGCGCTGCAGATGTCGCAAAACATGGACGCCGCCACCCTCTCGCCGGAAGAGCTGAGCAAGGTTGAAGCTTCCTCTAACATGGCCCCCTCGGCTAAACCCTCAGGAGCAACGAAGTGAACGAAGTTCAAGAAGGAACGACATTTAGCCCCAAAAAGTGGAGCAGCACCGGACTCCTCGTTGCGGTACTCGGCTTCATTGCTCTCTTCGGTGGGGGCATCAGCACCGTCGGGTGGGAAGTCACGATGGCCTCCTACTTCTTCGGCTTTGTCTTCTGGCTTGCACTGACCATCGGTTGCATCGGCCTGCAAAAGCTGCACCACACGGTCCGCGGATCGTGGGGGCTTTCGGTTTTGCGGCTATGGGAAGCTGGCGGAAGCGTGATGAGCTTCGCCGTTTTTGCGATCGCTTTTCTGCCGATCGCCTTCTCGCTGCCGACGGTCTATCACCACTGGATCGGACCCCACGCCGAAGAGCTGCACGGCGGCAAGACCGTCCTGCTTCAGCCGGCGTTCTTCATCGTCCGGATCTTCGTCTACCTGGCGGTTTGGGCGGCCTACGCGGCTTACTTCCGAAATTCGACCCTCAAACAGGATGAGACCGGCGACCTTAAGATCGGTACCGTGCGCAACACGCGCGGCGCGGTCAGTCTGGTGGTCTTCTTCCTCATCAATACTCTCTTTATCACCGACCTCGTGATGTCGCTGGACCCGCACTGGTTCAGCACGATTTTGGGGGTTTGGTCGGCTGTCAGCATGGGGCTTGGTGCTCTCAGCTTTGCCGCCTTCATCTTGCTCCGATATCGGAACGAGGAACCCTGGAGCCGGGTGATCACGCCGAAGCTGACCAAAGACATCGGCAACATGCTGTTCGTCCTCACGATGCTGTGGTGCTACACCACGCTCAGCCAATACCTGATCATCTGGTCGGGGAACATGCCGGAATTCAACCGGTTCTATCTGGCTCGAGACGGCTGGTGGAACATCCTCGGGGGCGTCAACATCTTCCTCGGCTTCTTCGTGCCTTGGATGTTGCTCTTAAGTCCACGGGTGAAGGCGAATTACAGCACCCTTCTGAGAGTCACCATTCTCATTTTCGTAGTACGCATCATCGACTGGTACTGGAACATCATCCCGTACTTCCGCCAGACCCCGGCCTGGACCGATGCAGCCGCTTGGATTGCGTTCGCCGGCTTGTGGTTCTTCGCCTTCGGGCGCACCGCCGCCCAGGCCCCGCTGCTCGTCAGCCACGACCGACGCCTAGAAGAAATGAAACAGATGGAGGTTGCCCATGGCCACTAATGGCCACGATCACGATCACGATCAAGACGATCCGGTAGAGCACGCGAAGGCGGTCAAGCTCGGGTACGAGCATCGGGACGTCGATACCACATCGATTGGTCGCTATGGCATCGTTCTGACCATCTCGGTCTTCGTGTTTGCCGCGATGGCCTACGGTTCGTTCGTGCTGATCGACCGGCTCTTTCACGGCCAAACCCCCGGCGCCCGGCAGGATGCGCCCGAGCGCAAAAAGCTTCCGCCTCCGCCGTTGCTTCAGTCCAACGTCACCGCAGATGGCGACATGATCGACCTCCGAGCCCAGGAAGCTCAGCGGCTTGGTGGATACGGCTGGGTCGACAAGAGTCAAGGCAAAGTTCACGTTCCGATCGATGTGGCCATGAAGCGTCTGGCGGAGCAGGGACTCTCGGCCAAGAGTGCCCCGGTTGAGCTGAATCCGCCGGTCGCGGACGCGCCGGCCACGGAGGCCGCACCGCAGTGATCGTCGCTCGCATCCTCGCCTTGTTCGCTCTGGCTGGAACCCTGTTCTCGGCTGCGAACGCCGACCTTACCGACCCGATGACGGGTGGGGTCCGCAAGAGCGTAACCCAGCAGATGGGGATCGACCAAAAACTCGGCTCGATCGTCCCACTCAGCACCCGGGTCTACGACGAAAAAGGCAACGAGATGCTCCTCCGTCAGGTGATCGGCCAGAAGCCGGTGATCCTGATGCCAATCTTCTACAACTGCCAAAGCGCCTGCACGTTGGTCTTCAATGGCGTCTTCGATGTGGTCCGGGGCTTCCGAAAGAACCTGAAGCTTGGAGTTGACTATGATATCGTGGCCATCTCGATCCACCCGAAAGAGACCCACGTCGATGCAGCCAAGAAGAAAGAGGCCGTTATGGCCGTTCTCGAGCGGATGGATCGCCTCGGTCCCAACCGCGAAGGCGAAATGGGATGGCGCTTTTTGACCGCCAAGCCCGAAGGGATCGCCGCGATCACCCGGGCGGTTGGCTTCCGGTATGGCTATAACGCCGAGCGCGACGTCGTCACCCACCCGGCCGGGATCATGGTCCTCACCCCGGATGGCGTGGTTTCTAAGTATTTCTACGGGGTCAGTTACGTCCCCAAGCTCATGGATGGCGCGCTGAAGGATGCCCGCGACAAGCGGATCGGCCAACAGGCCGAAACCATCCTCTTCGGCTGTCTCGAATTTGATCCGACCCGGAGCCGCTATGTCCTCGTTGTGGACCGCGTTCTGAAGATCGCCGGAACGGGCACCGCCATCGTCTTGCTGATGACGATCATGTATTGGGGTTACCGATACCGTCAGCAGCCCATCGTCAAGAATTCCACTCCGAACCAAGGAGAGAACAAAGAATGAACCTCCGTCTCGCTCCGGAACAGGCATCCAACTTTGCGCTGCCGTACGACATCCTCTTTAACACGTTCACGATTCTCTCGGTCGTCTTCACGATTATCGTGTTCGCGATGATCTTGTTCTTCGTAGGCAAGTACCGTCGAGGCCGAAAGGCGGATCGGAGCAATCCGATGCACCACAACACCCGGTTGGAGCTGATCCTTCTGGGAGTCCCGACCCTGCTCGGACTCGCGATGTTCGCGTATTCGACCAAGATCTACGTGGACATGCGGACGGTCCCCGAAGACGCCTACGAGGTCTTCGTGATCGGCAAGCAATGGATGTGGCACATGCAGCATCCGAACGGGATTCGGGAGAACAACGAACTCCACGTTCCGCTTGGTCAGCCGGTAAAGTTGACGCTCATCAGCCAGGATGTTATCCACGGCTTCTATCTGCCCGAGATGCGGGTGCAGTACCAAGTCGTTCCCGGACGCTATACGAAGCTCTGGTTCAAACCGACCAAGGCTGGGCGGTTCCACATCTGGTGCACGATCCACTGCGGAACCCAGCACTCCGAAATGGGCGGCTACATCTATGTGATGGAGCCCAAGCAATGGGCGGAGTGGGTGGCCAACGACGGAAACCGATTCCGACCGCGGGCCACGACGCTCGCCCAGGCCGGTGAGCAACGGTTCAAGGAACTCGCCTGTGGCACCTGCCATGGCGAAAAGGATTCGCCCCAAGGGCCGAGCCTTAAGGGCCTGCTCGGCAGAGAGCGAGTCTTCACTGACGGAAGCCGAGCTGTTGCCGATGAAGGCTACATTCGGGAGTCGATCATCAATCCCTACGCTCGACTCAATGCGGGCTATGGCGAAACCATGCCAGTTTACGTTTACAAGGAGCAGATCTCCGAAGAAGGAATTCGCGAGATCATTGAGTACATCAAATCACTCGGAGGAGCCGCGCCGACAGCGAGTCCGGCCACCACTCCGACGGGGGCAAATCAATGAGTGCGGTTGCATTACCCAACGAAGAAAGGCAAGAGCCTGTCAATTATCTTAACGTCAAGCACACGCTCAGTTCTTGGTTGCTAACCGGGGACCACAAGCGGATCGGCATCATGTATCTGTATGCCGTCAGCTTCTTCTTCTTCCTTGGTTCGGTGGCAGCTTCGCTGATCCGCCTTGAGCTCACGTCTCCCCGCGGCGCCTTCTTGACCAGCGACAGCTATAACAAGATGTTCACCGCCCACGGGGTGATCATGATCTTCTTCTTCCTGATCGTCGCGATTCCGGCGGTCTTCGGAAACTTCCTGATCCCGATCATGATCGGGGCCAAAGACCTTGCCTTCCCACGGCTCAACCTATTGAGTTGGTACCTGTTCATGATCGGAGCGACCCTCTCGTTGCTCGCGATGATGTGGGGCGGGGTTGATGCCGGTTGGACGTTCTATACGCCGTACAGCTCGATGTACTCCAACTCCAACGTGACGTTGGCCCTAATCGGCGTGTTCATCGCGGGCTTCTCATCCATCGCGACGGGGGTCAACTTCCTTGCCACGATCCACAAGATGAGGGCGCCAGGGATGACATGGTGGCGGCTACCGCTCTATGTCTGGAGCCACTACGCCACGTCGATCATCATCATCCTCGGAACCCCGGTTGTGGCCATCACGCTCTTGTTGGTGGTGCTCGAAAGGTCGCTCGGCCTCGGCGTCTTCAGCCCCGAACTGGGCGGCGACCCGGTGCTCTTCCAGCACATGTTCTGGTTCTATAGCCACCCGGCCGTCTACATCATGATTCTGCCGGCGATGGGCGTCATCAGCGAGGTCATTTCCTGCTTCTCGCGCAACGCTGTTTTCGGCTATAAGTTCGTGGCCATGTCGTCCTTGGCGATCGCTCTGCTGGGCTTCTTCGTCTGGGGCCACCACATGTACATCTCCAGTCAGTCGATGTACCAAGGGATCTTCTTCTCGCTAGTGACCTTCTTGATCGCGGTGCCTTCCGCCATCAAGGTGTTCAACTGGGCGCTGACGATGTACAAGGGTTCGATCTGGCTTTCGGCCCCGATGGTGTATGCCCTAGGGTTCATCGGACTCTTCGTGATCGGCGGTCTAACGGGCCTGTACCTGGGTTCGCTGGCGACCGACATCCACCTCACCGGGACCTATTTCATCGTCGCCCACTTCCACTACGTCATGGTCGGCGGAACGGTGCTTGCCTTCTTGGCGGCGCTCCACTTCTGGTGGCCCAAGATGTTCGGTCGGATGTACAACGACAACGTGGCTCGCTTCAATGCGGTCCTGGTGTTCGCCGGCTTTAACTTCACGTTCTTGCCGCAGTTCGTGGTGGGTTACCTCGGGATGCCCCGTAGGTATCACTACTACAATCTGAACCCAGACTTCCAGGTGTGGCACGTCGCGAGTAGCTTGGGTGCTTCCATCCTCGCGATCTCGCTCATCATCCCCGTCTTCTATCTTCTGCAATCGCTGAAGAGTGGACCCCCAGCAGGGAACAACCCCTGGGGAGCCAAGGGCCTGGAATGGGAGATCGAATCTCCTCCGAGCCCGCACAACTTCCACGCGATTCCGGTCGTCACTGGCAACGTCTACGACTACAACGCCGAGGAAGACGAGAAGGCTTTTGAACTTGAACAACAGAATCCGGATAAAGATAAGGTGACTTTCCGCTAATGGCTCATGCTGTCGATCGAATCCCAATAGGAGAACCCGGCGCGGTCTTCGAACAATTTGAAGACCTTGAACAACAGAACGACACCTACATCGTAGGGATGTGGGCGTTCCTCGTGACCGAGATCATGTTCTTCGGGGCGCTCTTCTTGATGTACACCGTCTATCGGTGGAAGTATCAAGACGAGTGGTTTTTGGTGCACAAGACCCTCAGCATTCCCATGGGGGCAACCAACACCGTCATCTTGTTGCTCAGCTCATTCACCATGGTTATGGCTGTGCACTACGCGCAGAAGATGGACAAGATGAAGCACATCATGATGCTTCTGGCAACCTGCGGGTTTGCCTCGCTATTCTTGGTCATCAAGTTCTTCGAATACTCCGGAAAATTCACCAAGGGCCTCTTCCCGGGGGCGACTTTCCAGTGGAAGGATCCTGCGGTCGCCTCTGGCCCGGCAGAGTTGTTCTATAGTCTCTATTTCGCGATGACCGGCCTCCACGGTCTGCACATCGTGATCGGGATCCTCATCATCGGGGCGCTTGCCTTCATGGTGTGGCGCGATCACAAACACGTCCGAGCCGACTACATTCCGACCGAATTGATCGGGCTGTATTGGCACTTCGTCGACTTGGTGTGGATCTTCCTGTTCCCACTGTTCTATCTGATGCCGAGGTAAAGCGATGTCTGCACACGATCACCACGACCACTCCCATCACATCACCCACCCTTCGGTCTACATCAAGGTCCTTTTGGCGCTCTTGGTCCTCATGGCCATCACGGTGGCGGCCGCCTACTTCCCCTATCCCAACAACCCGTTCGGGAGCTTCCTCGCCAATGCGATCCTGTTGATCATCGCCGTGACCAAAGCGATTTTGGTAGTGGTCTACTTCATGGGACTCCGGAACAGCAGCAACCTGGCCCGGATCTATGCGATCGGTGGGTTTAGCTGGTTCTTCACGCTCTTCGTGATGTTTGCCGACTACACCACGCGCCCCTGGGAACCGGTTCGCGGTTGGGAGAGCGTCGCCCCGAGCGGCATGTCGCGATTCCGCGATGGCCGACCCGAAGAAAAGAGCAACGTTCCGCAGTCGGGGCTGGATATCCCGCCGACGGTCGTTCGATAAACTAGCCTGGATTTCCGGGTTCTGGGGTGGGAGGGTCGATCGATCCTTCCACCCTTCTTTGCTTTAGTCCCGGACCTTGGCTTTCCAAACGACACCCTCGGGGGTGTCGCGGAGCTCGTAGCCCGCGGCGTCGACCTTGTCCCGAATGGTGTCGGCAAGGGCGAAGTCCTTTGCCTTCTTGGCCGCTTGGCGCTCTTCGATCCAAGCGGTGATCGGCTTGCCTTCGATCTCGGGGTCGGAATTAGAACTGGCTGCGGTCGCCGTAGGTTCCTCGCTCGGAGCAAGCCCCAACAGGGCATCCATTCGGTCCAAAAAGCTGGCTGCCGCCGTCGCGTTGGCGTGGCTGAGTCCGGCGGTGAGCTCGCGGAACACGGCGCTGACGCCCCCGAGCAGGCTAGCGATCGCAACCGAGGTGTTCAGGTCGTTGCACATCGCCTCCAGAGCTTCTTCATAGATGCGGTCGAGCTCGGAACCCAGGGTGTTGTCGCCGGGGAGAGCTTTCCCTAGTGCGGCCTCAATCTGGCGGCGGCACTCGCGGATCCGTTCGAGGTTTCTGGCCGCATCGCGCAGCCCTTGGTCGGTCAGGTTGCTGGGCTTGCCATAGGGCGTCGCGATGAGGGCATATCGAACGGCCACCGGATCGATGCCGCGTCCGTCGACAAGGTCGCGCAAGGTGTAAAAGTTCCCCTTGCTCTTCGACATCTTTTCCCCATTCACCTGGAGAAACCGAGTGTGGATCCAGTGCGGGCAGAAGGTGTGACCGGTCAGGCACTCACTCTGGGCGATCTCCGATTCGTGGTGAGGAAACACAAGATCCTCGCCCCCGCCGTGCAGGTCGATCGTCTCGCCGAGGTACTTCATGGCCATCACCGAGCACTCGATGTGCCAGCCCGGGAAGCCCCACCCCCAAGGCGAGTACCACTGCATCAGGTGCTTGTCGTCCACCTTCCACAGCGCGAAATCACCGGGGTGCTCTTTCTCCTCGTCTTGGACCACGTCCCGCACACCGACCAAGAGTTGGTCTTTGTCGCGGTTTCCGCTGAGCGCGCCGTGCTCAGGGTAGCTAAGGATCCGGAAATAGACACCCTTTTCCGTCGCATAGGCGTGGCCTTTTTGGATGAGTTCTTCCACGGCCGTGATCTGCTCGCGCATGTGCTCGGTCGCTCGCGGAAAGACCATCGGGCGGCGAAGGCGGATCCGGTCCCAATCTTCGAGGAAAGCATCGGCATAGTGGCGGGCGAGGTCCCAGACATTTTGGAAGGCTTCGCCTTCTTTGCTCTTGAGGGCCTTTTCCATCTTGTCTTCGCCGGTCGCGTCGGCAACGTCGTCTTCGGTGAGGTGCCCAACGTCGGTGATGTTGGTGACAAAGCTGACCCGCCAGCCGATCGCCTCGGCGGTGCGCACGATGAGGTCGGCGGTGAGGAAGGTCCGGAAGTTGCCGACGTGGGCGTAGCTGTAGACGGTGGGTCCGCAGCTGTAGAACTTAAGGTGCCCGGGTTCGGCTGTCTTCACCGGCTCCAGTTGGCGGGTGAGGGTATTGGTGAGCCGCAGGACGGGGGTGGGCATGGAACCTTAGTTTTACCCGCCGGGACGCCCGGACCGGGGCCGGTCGCGAGTCGGTCGGGATTGGCTTCGGCCCGACCGCGCGCGTCCTAGAACCAGCTCTTTTTGCCGACCATGTACTCGCTATAGAACTGCTCGTCGCTTTTGGTCAGATAGATGATGCCCTCGATGAGCCCGATCAGGCCCATGATCACTCCGGCGAATCCACAGGTCACAATGGTCAATACCAACATGATGATCCCGGCCGTCGTTGCGCCAAAGATGAACTTGTGAACGCCCAGCGACCCGAGCAGGATGCCGCAGATGCCGCAGGCGATCTTCTTGGTATTGGCTTCTTGCCGCAAATGCGGGGGCATCTCGCCGAAGCCCATCGGGCGCGGATAGTTCGGCTGGACGGGGCCCTGCTGCCCCCACTGCTGGTTGTACTGAGTTTGCGGATTTTGAACCGGCGGGGGCGGGAAGTACGGGGTCCCGCACCGGGGGCACTGTTGGGCTCCCGGAGGCGATTCAGCAAAGCAGTTGGGGCAGGTCATGGGGGTTATCTTCCGTAGAAGCTGCGGACGTGGTCGGCCACATAGTGCACTTCTTCGTCGGTCAGAGTCATGTTCATCGGGAGCATGATGCAGCGCTGGAAGAAGCGTTCGGTATTCGGCAGGGCCGGGCCGGAATAGCCCAGAGCGGCGAACTGGTGGACCGCCTTTCCGCCCCACTGGATCAATGTTCCGATCCGGTGTTCGCGGAGGTAGGTTCGCAGCTCATCCCGATTGTCCGCCTGCATCTCGTAGTTCTGGAACGTGTCGAAATACTCGGGGGTTGCAGAATGGTCGGGCGCAGGGGGAAGTTGGACCTGTTCGAGGTCACCGAGCCGCGTCTGATAGAGATCGGCAATCTCTCGGCGGCGGCGGATGATCTCGGCGTAATCCTTGAACTGGAGATCGAGCAAGGCGGCCTGAAGGTTATCCAGCCGCGAGTTCACACCCCACATCACGACTTCACCCTCGTGGTTGCGGCCATGGTCGCGCATCAGCTTGATCTGCTCGGCCATGTGGTCGTCATTGGTGACGATGGCACCGCCGTCTCCGGGGCCACCGAGAATCTTAGCTGGATAGAAGCTGAAGACCCCGGCCGCGCCAAAGGTCGAAGCAAATTGGCCCTTGTATTGGGAGCCGAGACCCTGGGCAGAATCCTCGACGATGATCAGCCCATGGCGATCGGCGATCTCTCGGATGCGGTCCATGTTGCAGGTGCGACCATTGAGCTGAACGGGCATGATCCCCTTGGTCTTGCTGGTGATCGCGCGCTCGGCCGAATCGGAGCACATCATTCCGATCTCGTCGCAATCGACCGGCACCGGGATCCCGCCCGCATAGACGACCGAGGCCGGTGAGGCGACCATCGTGTGCGAGGGATAGATGACCTCGGCTCCTTCGGGCAGACCGGCCGCGCGCCAGGCGAGGATGAGGGCGTCGGTGGCATTCGCGACCCCGATGACGTGCTTGGCACCGAGGTAGGCGGCGAGGTTAGACTCGAAATCGGCGAGATCCTTCTGCAGAATAAAGGCACCGCGGCGAAGAACATCGCGGAAGGCATCCACCATCTGCTCTTCGTAGGGGGCAAAGGCCTTGGGGTAGTTGAAGAAGGGAACGGAGAGATCAGCTGCGAGGGTGGCCATGGGCTTTATCCTTTTGGGGTGGTGACCCCGGGGGCTTCGATAACGGCGTGAGCAGGTGCTTGCTGGAGCACGGGCACAAGTCGAGGAACGACGGCGTCGATTTCGGCGGGATAGAAGTTCTTATCGAAGATCCGTCGGGCGGTGTAGAGCAGAATCTTGATGTCGGTGAGCAGGTTGTGGGTCCGACGGTAGTGGAGTTGGAGCTTGAGCTTGCCCGGGCGGATGTGCTCTTCGTATCCTTTGTCGGGGTCCTCAAGCCCGGCGAGGATGGCGCCCTCGTCGCTGTTCCAGATGCTGGCCCAGTCGGTGATTCCGGGGCGCAGGTCGAGGATCGGTTTCTCCTCGGGGGTGTACATGTCGGTGTACTTTTGGACCTCGGGTCGAGGGCCAACAAAGGACATATCGCCGACGAGGACGTTCATGAATTGCGGGATCTCGTCGAGTTTGAATTTACGGATGAACTTGCCGCTCTTGGTGATTCGGCGATCGGTGTCGGCGGTGCTGGGGCCGCCGATCTTGTCGGCATTGACCACCATGCTGCGAAACTTGAAGATCTTGAATGGCTTGCCGTGGCGTCCGGTTCGCACTCCGCGATAGAAGACCGGCCCGGGGCTGTCGATCTTGATCCAGAGCGAGGTGAAGAGCAGAATCGGCGAGAAGACGATCAGACCGAACAGCGCGAGAGTGAAATCGAAGGCACGTTTGAGCATAAGCGAGCGGGTTTGGGTCCCGATACTTTTCGATATTTTACCGTTTACCGGACAGACGAAGAAGATTTTGCAAGGTCTTCGAGATATTGGGCGAAATCGGCATAGACCTCCTCGGCTCGGAAGCGCTGTTCGAATAGGGCGAGGGCTCTGGAGTCGGCCCCACTTCGGTGCTCTGATCTTCGCCATTTCCGGACGGCGGCGGCAAGTGTTTCCGCGTTTCCGGGTTCATAGAAGGCCCCGAGTTGGTGGTCGCGGACGATTCTGGCCAGCGGGCCCGTTTGGATCGTCGTGAGCATCGGGAGTCCAGCGCTGAGATACTCAATCACCTTGTTGGGGAGATTGGCGGCGAAGTTCTCGGTGCGCAGATAGGGCGCAAGACCGACGTGGCTGCGGCGCTGGAGCGAATAAATTGCGGCCGCATCCACCCATCCGGGAAGGATCAGATTCGGCGGAGCGTTCTCCTTTAGTCCGGGCAGTGCCTCCCCATCGCCACAGACCACAAACTGGACGCCCTCCTCTTGGAGTAGCCGAGCGGCAGCCGGGATCTCATCCAGATAGAATTGGCGACCTAGCGTGCCGAAAAAGCAGACTCGGAAAACGCCCGCCGTCCGGCCCAAAGCC
>QLAH01000119.1_pt1 | contig 68823 bp, 65 predicted proteins | sample 4693081 | NCBI WGS metagenome assembly QLAH01 (sample SAMN09425401, study PRJNA476045) | Lake water metagenome, whole genome shotgun sequencing project.
CTCCTGGGCGATCGGCATCCGCTCACCAGCCCATGCATGCTGCAATCAAGCCAGCATTCTTTACGCGTACTGCGTAGAGTTGGCTATAGTGGATTTGAATCTGCCGCGCAGCGGCTTAGTCCAACAAGCTCAACAAGTTCACCGTGAGCCCGCGCGACAACCTCAAGCCCAATCCCGACGGCTCGATCACCCTCTATTTCCAGAAGGATTCACCGGGCAAGGACAACGAGCAAATTGGTTGCCCGCCCCCGCCCCCGCCTTCGACTTCATCCCGATGCTCCGGATGTACTGGCCGAAGGACACGGCACCCTCGATCCTCAACGGCAGCTGGACGCCCCCGATGGTGAAGCGGGTTCCCTAGATGTGCTCCCCCTCAGGTTTGACATGCCTCCTGCTGAGCGAGTCCCTGCTGTGGATGGAGCCTGTTACAGCGCTTGTGCTGGTGGCAGGGAGCTGACGATGGCTTCTCCACTGTGGGATCAGCAACCTGGCGGGAATAATTACCTACAGCAACCTGCCATAGCCCATCGTGCGACTAGACGAGAAGGAGTTACGTTTCGTTGCGTGCCGTTGCCGCGCTGGAGCCATTCCGCATAGCTTCCAATCGTCTAGAAACTGTCAAAACGATTTGGCCGTCTGCGTTTTACATAACGGGTTTCAGGGCCTGATCGCTTCTTCAGCCTGCTAATTCAGTCACTTACCCCAAGGTCTGTTTCATGACTTTTGATGCCTTCACAAAAGTGCTCTCGCAGGCAGATGCTAGAGGTGAATTCTTAAGCGGAGATCAGATTGCAGCCCTGTCCGCACTTGTCGCGGAAGGAAACAAGCGACTAGATGCCGTCAATCGAATTACAGCGCGTTCATCTGTAATCGTTAGCAATGCTGCCCGGTCTCTTTTTGCGGCTCAGCCCCAGCTGATTAATCCTGGTGGCAATGCCTACACCTCCCGTCGTAACGCTGCTTGCCTGAGGGACCTCGATATCATTTTGCGCTACATCACTTATGCAGTCTATCTCGGTGATGCTTCGGTGCTTGAAGATCGCTGCTTGAACGGTCTGCGTGAAACCTATCTCGCGTTAGGCGTCCCAGGGCCATCTGTAGCCGAAGCTGTTCGTCTCATGAAGGAGGAAGCGATTCGCCTCGTTAGTGATCCTGCTGGGATTACCCCTGGAGACTGTTCTAACTTGATTGGAGAGATCGGTCTGTATTTCGATCGTGCATCTGGCGCAGTAGGCTGACCGCTACGTTGCTCTTATCCTTTTTTGCCACTTTAATCTAACAGAACCAATGTCCTCAACACCTCTGACCGAAGCAGTAGCAACAGCTGACTCCCGTGGTAGCTATCTGAGCAATACGGAGTTGATCATTGCCTTTGGTCGTTATGAAAGAGCCAAAAGTGCAATGCAGGCTGCTCAGGCATTGACAGAGAAGAAGGATCAGCTCATCGCAGGTGCTGCTCAGGCGGTCTACCAGAAGTTTCCCTATACAACACAGTTGGTTGGGCCAAATTATGCATACGATCAGCGTGGCAAGGATAAGTGCACGAGGGATATCGGATATTATCTGCGGTTGATTACGTATGCACTTGTTGCTGGCGGGACCGGCCCACTGGATGAATACTTGATTAATGGACTCGAGGAGATTAATAGGCTTTGGGAGCTTTCTCCCTCTTGGTATATTGAGGCGCTGTCTTATATCAAGGCCAATCATGGCATCACTGGCGATCCTGCGGTAATTGCCAACAATTACATTGACTATGTAATCAACGCATTGATCTGATCTGGTCATTGGATCTAACCACTCACTTCTACAGACATGAAACTACCTTTTCGCATCATTTCGCTGTTGACAGTGGTCATGGCCATCGTTGCAAGCTTCTTCTTTCAGGCGGTTAGCCCGGCTTACGCTGACAGTGCGGCCATGGCCGCTATGCAGGGAATCGTTAAAATGGTGGAAGTCAAGGATGGCTCTTTTGGCCCCTTCAGTGTATCCACAACGATACCACCTCTTCCTGGTGATAAGCCACTAAGAATTGGCAGCGCTTTGGTTTCACTTTCTCCCGATACCTTGAAGGAAGGAGTTGTAAAAAGCATTAAGATAACCAGGAAGGCAGGAAATGACGATGTTATTGAGTTTGGATGCGTCAACCTAAAGGTAAGCCAGGGAACTGATCTCATCAAGTCCTGTGGCGGTCCTGCCTTGTTGGCTGCGGGAGAAACGACCTATGCGGCAACTGGCGCCAATTTTGGCCCTGAGCCCAATGGGACTTTCTCTATCCAGTTGCTTCCATAGTCTCATGGTCAACTAACTTCAGCGTCTCAACGTCTTCTTTGTTGTCGCTCATATCTTTGCCTTGCTCGTTGGTGCTGCCAGAGATCTCTTCAGCAGGTATGGAGCCAGCACATGGCCGTCATTGTGTCATCACTGTCTTCGTGCCGATTGTTGAGTTTTTTGGCAGACCACGCATCCATGGAGTTTAGCCATCATCCATGTAGCGTTGCAGCTCTCAGGCCCATTGCTCTCCTTTTCTTGGCTCTCGGCGTTGAGTCCTAAGTGCCAACGAATGAGCCCGTTCTTTGCCTGGGTTGCATGAGACTTCTGCTATCTCAGTCTTTTCTCATGGCTCTCCACCTTTATGGCAGGTCGGCGGATGTCCATGAGACTCTTCCCACCATCCCAAAAGCTCAGCGCCCCCATGCAGCGCTTCACCGCATGCGGAAGCACCGTGTACCTCAGCGCTACGCCAGTGCGCATGGTGCACTTGATCGGTGGCTTCACCTTCGGGTCGCTGCCGCAAATCTTTTATCGAAGCCTGGCTGAATCTTTGTGTTTGGAGAAGCACTACTCCGTTGTGCTGCATCCGTTTCCTTTCAACCCCTTTGTGCCTGACCACTGGAGCCTGGCGCTGGCACTTTACGTACGCCTGCGCACTCTTCAGTTGCGGGATCTCCCCCGTCTATCGGACCATAATCCGTTTTATTTTGAGCGCAGCAACCACGTCTGGCTAGGGCACAGTCTTGGATGCAAGTTGATTGAACTGTTGGAATTGCTTTCGCTGCCCCCTGACACCCGGCATAAAGCGCTTCTGGAAATCCTTAGTGCTGCTGAAACTCGTCGCATCGAGCACCTGATCGGTGACACTGTGAAGCGCCTGAAGGGAATGGCGAGCCAGATCACACCAGAGTCAGTCGCATCTGCGGATGAGAACTTTTCTACCGAATGGAATAGGCAGCTTAGCCGCCGTAAGGATGGCGAGCCGCTGCAGTTCATCCTTGATCAGGCATCGGTCTTGATGGCGCCACAGATCAGTGGGGCGACACGCATCCCCGCCACAAATCTGCGCCTCTACAGTGCCAGCGTGCAGCCATCATGGGAACAGACTTGCTATCTGGTTCGTTCTCAGCGCAGTATCTTCAATCTCACTGATGTGATCCGTTTCAGTGATGACACCATTGCTGCCGATGACATTGTATTTCTCCAGCAAGTCCTTCAGTCGCGCCATAACCCGCAGAATCGTGATGTAGTTCGAGATGTGCCAGGCGGACACCTTCGCCCCCTTTGTCCAACTCCAGCATTGTTGGAGGCGATCACTGCCAGCATTTCGTCGCTACCGCAACAAGACTCACCTTAGAAGTTCAGGCAGCAACAGGCTATGGATCAATGGTTCATCCATTGAGCTGGACGTAGGTGAAGTCATCGCTGAGCTTTCCTCCGACGCATGGACCGGGAGACGGTGAATTCGAGAGGAGTCTGACCGCTTTCCTTGCTGATGGCACGATCGAGCACTTATAATCTTTGGGCAACAGTAAATGCCTCTATGGCGCCATCTGGTGAGCAGCACGTATTCCCCGTCTATCGCACGGTTGACAACGGTATCAACCGGAAGGTCGCTTTCGCTTCGGCCGGGGCGGCGCTTGGATCCATTGCGAGCCTCTTTCTGTCTACGTTTTTGCTCAACCTGCCATTTCTTGCCAACATTTCTGCAGAAGATAAAGGGACACTGGAAACAAGTCTCACCTCTGCCGTTACTGCTCTTGTGACGCTGCTGGTGGGCTATCAGACCAGGCCTGGTGCCAGGGATGGGGTCATGGCTGAACAGCAGGAGTAGTGACCTCCGTTGGTTCATCAATCCTCTGTTGGTTGGGCTCAATTGCAAGGGGGCCCCTTCATCGCCATCGCGGGCATGAACAGGTTGGTGGGAAAGCCCTGCCACTGCCACCTGCCGGCAAAGACTGTTCGCTGCCCCCGGAGTCAGCAACTGCCAGGTTCACGCATTCCTGCAGCCCGCCGCCCCCGGCGTGAGCCCCGCCAGGGCCTCCGCGTCGTGCGAGCCCTGCCATAGCCAGCGCCACCGCCACCCCGCCGCCGCCGCCACCTGTTCGATGGCCTCCCGCTCGGCCGGATGGTCCCAGGCGCTCAGGTGGGCGATCACCTCCTCCAGCCGGTCCGCCTCGAGCGGCGTCCATCCATGCACGCGTTCGCAGTAGCGCGCCACGTAGGCCTCCCGGCTCTCGCCGGCGGCACGGAACACGTCGGCCCAGAGCAGTAGGCCGCCCGGGGCGAGGTGGCGGCGGCAGCCCTGCAGGAAACGCTCCTTCTCCGGCTCGTGCAGGTGGTGCACGGCGAAGCCGCTGATCACCACATCCACCGCGGGCCCGTCCGCCTCGGCCCAGCCCAGCAGATCCCCCTCCACAAAACGGCAGGGGTAGGGCACCGGACCCAGGGCCTCGGCGGCAAGGGGCAGCACCGCCCCATTCAGATCGAGTGCCGTGAACGAGGCCAGCGGCAGGCGCCGCAGGAGTGGCGGCAGCAGGCCCAGGTCGCCGCAGCCCAGGTCCACCAGGTGGGGCGGCGCCGCCGCGGGATCGCGTTCCGCCAGCCAGCCGTCGATCGCCGCCGCCAGCGCCGCCGTCAGGCCCCGGTGCTCCATCAGGTCGTGGTCGACCACCCGGCGGTACGTGGTCCACTGCCGCCGGAACATCTCGATCGGTTCAGCAGCCATCGGCGATGCGCACGTTCCCCCGAGGATGGCAGTCGCCGCGGCGTTCCGCACCGCGGCCGTTCGCGCTGCCCCACCTGCCGCCGGTGCCCCGCCTCTCCCCGTTCCCCCGGCCTGCCGCCCTCACCCTTGTCGCCCTTGCGGCGCTGCTCGCCGGCTGCGGACCGTTCACGGCCGACCGGGTGCCTGAGCTGAGCGATGCCCGCCTGCCGCGGCTGGAGCCCGCGGCGCTGCAGGCCTGCGCCTCTCGCCTGGGATTGGCGGCCGAACTGCCCCGCCCCGCCGATCCCACCAACTTCGGCGAGCGCCAGCCCCGCGACGCCCAGGGGCGCACCGTGCCCCATGAACCCGCCCTGATCGTGCTGCACGAGACGGTGATCTCGGCGCCGGACACGGTGAAGCTGTTCGCCACCGCCAAGCCCAACGACGATGACCAGGCCAGCTACCACCTGCTGATCGATCTCCAGGGCCGGCGGCTGCGGATCGTCCCCGATGAACTCCGGGCCTTCGGGGCCGGCATGTCGGCCTTCGGCGACTTCGCCGTGCGCATCCGGCCCACCTCGGTGGGCTCGATCAACAACGTGACCCTGCATCTGAGCCTCGAAACCCCGCCCGATGGACGCGGCGACAGCGACGGCCACTCCGGCTACACCCCGGCCCAGTACGAAGCGGCCGCCGCCCAGGTGCTGCTCTGGCAGGCCCGCTTCGGCATCCCCTTCAGCCGCCTCACCACCCACGCCGCCGTCGACCGCAGCCGCAGCCGCTACGACCCCCGCAGCTTCCGCTGGGAGCGCTTCCTGCCCGCCTACCGCAAGGCGGCCACGGCCTGTTCGCTCGCGGCCTACGACAACGGCCGCGCCGTTCCCTGAGGCGGTGGCGTCGGCGGGCCGGCCCCCCGGGGCAGGAAGCGCAGCAGCGCTCCCGCCAGGATCAGGGCGCTGCCCCCGAGCACGGGTGCGGAAAGCGGCTCGCCGAGGAACAGCGCCGCGCTGCCGATGGTGATCACCAGGCTGGAACTGCCCACCAGCGCCACCTGGGCCACGCTGTAGAAGCGGGCGCACACCTGCCGCAGCACCTCCGTGCCCAGGCTCACGGTGACCCCGTACACGGCGATCACCCAGAACACCCACCAGATCTGCGCATAGAAGAAGTGCTGGGGTCCGTAGACCTTCAGGGCGAGGAGGGCGAACACCAGGGCTCCGCCGATGTTGCCCACGCCGGAGGTGAGCCCCCGGGAGAGGTCCAGCCCGGCGATGCGCTGGCGCAGGGACTGGCGCACGGCGGTGGCCGCCACCGAGACCAGGGCCCACACCACCCCGATCATCTGATCGCTCCCCATCGGGCTTCCCATCGGCACCACCCGCGAGAGCAGCAGACCGGTCACGATCAGGCCCAGGCTCAGCCAGAAGCGCGGCGGCAGCGGTTCCCGCAGCCAGGCCAGGGCCAGCAGGCCTGAAGCCGGCAGCGCCAGGGAGAACAGCAGCGTCTGGGTGATCACCGAGAGGCGATCGAGGGTGAGATAGAAGGAGAGCGGGGCCAGGAAGCAGCCGAGGAAGGCGTCGAGGGCCAGGCGGATCCGCACCGGCGTTTCGATCCGCACCAGTTCGCCGCCCACCCGGGCCGGCTCCCGCACCAGCAGCGCCGCGCCCAGCATCAGCTGGGAGATCAGGAACACGTTGCAGAAACTGATCGGGTTCTCGCCGCCGATCGGGTGGGCGGCCCCCTGGATCTGCAGGAACCGGAGCACGGTGTTGCGCAGACCGCTGAGCAGCACGAAGCCGAGCAGGGCTCCGGCCGCGAAGGGGGTGGAGCGGGCGAGGGCGGGGTTCGGCACCGTGCCCTCACCGTAGGGCGGCCGGGCTGGGCCGCCCCGGATCCCATGCCTGTGGCTAGGGTCCCGCGCCATCACCGTGGGACGCACCCAAGATGTCTGCAGCCCAGGCGCCGGAGCGGCGGCTGCATCTGGTGCGGTGGTTCCTCACCACCGGCTGGCTGCTGATCATCGGATCGCTGTTCTTCGATCCGTTCACCGCCCGCTTCACCGAACCGGACCACCCCTGGAGCCCGTTGCGGCTCATCGACACCTGCGTGCCGGTGCAGGGTCGCTGCCTGGTGGAGCAGCCCTATCCCCTGGGCACCACGCTCTTCTGGGGCGCGGTGGTGCCCTCGGGGATCTTCGTGCTGCTGGTGTTCGGCCACGAGCTCTGGCGCCGCATCTGCCCCCTGTCGTTCCTCTCCCAGATCCCGCGCGCCCTCGGCTGGCAGCGCCAGACAGGAAAGAAGAATCCCAAAACTGGGGAGGTGCGCTTCCAGCTGGCCAAGGTGCCCGCCGATTCCTGGCTGGCGAAGCACTACTCCAAGCTCCAGTTCGGCTGGCTGTTCGTGGGCCTCTGCGGCCGCATCCTCTTCTTCAATGCCGATCGGCTCGTGCTCGCAGGCTGGCTGCTGTTCACGATCGCCGCCGCGATCACCGTGGGCTGGCTCTACGGCGGCAAGGCCTGGTGCCAGTACTTCTGCCCGATGGCGCCGGTGCAGAGCATCTACTCCACTCCGGCCGGCCTGCTCGGCAGCTCCGCCCACATGGCCAGCGGCCCGATCACCCAGTCGATGTGCCGCACCACCCTGCCCGACGGCAGTGAGCAGAGCGCCTGCGTGGCCTGCCAGCAGCCCTGCATCGACATCGACGCCGAGCGCCTGTACTGGGCCCGGATCGGCACGCCCGCCTTCGCCTTCGAGCGCTACGGCTACGTGGGCCTGGTGGTGGGCTACTTCCTCTACTACTACCTCTATGCCGGCAACTGGACCTACTACTTCTCCGGCGCCTGGGCCCGCCAGGACAACCAGCTCTCCCAGCTGCTGAGCCCCGGCCTGTTCCTGTTCGGCCAGCCGATCGATGTGCCCAAGATCGTCGCCGTGCCCCTGGTGCTGGGGCTGTTCACCTGGCTGGGCCTGCTGGTGGGCCAGGGGATCGAAGCGTGGATGCGGCGGCGGGCGCGGCGTCAGGGGGGCGAACCCGACCGCGAGCGCATCCGCCATCGCGTGTTCGTGGCCGCCACCTTCCTGGTGTTCAACTTCTTCTTCCTGTTCGCCGGCCGGCCGCTGCTGCAGCTGGCGCCGGCCTGGGTGCAATACCTCTTCGATGTATCGCTGGTGGCCACCAGCACCCTCTGGCTGTTCCGCGCCTGGCGCCGCAGTCCGGCTCTCTACGGCCGTGAGAACCTGGCGGAACGCTTCCGCCGCCAGCTCGAGCGCCTCGGCCTCGACGTGGCGCGCTACCTCGAAGGCCGCACCATCGGCGATCTCAGTCCCGACGAGGTGTACGTGCTGGCCCGCGTGCTTCCCGGCTTCGGCAGCGAACAGCGCCATGAGGCCTACAAGGGCGTGGTGCGCGAAGCCCTGGAGGAGGGCTATGTGAACGCCGCCAGCAGCCTGGAGGTGCTGCAGCAGATGCGCCGGGAGCTCGGCATCACCGACGACGAGCACCGCCAGCTGCTCGATGAGCTGGGGGTGGAGGATCCGGGGCTGCTCGATCCCGGCCAGCGCCGCAGCCTCGAGGAGCAGGTGCGGCTCAGCGGCTACCGCCGCTCGCTGGAGCGGCTGATGCGGCTGCAGCAGGGGTCGGCGGCCGCCGGGGGGCAGGGCGCCGGTGGCGAGGCGGAGCAGGCGGCCCTGCTGCGCCAGCTGCGCCGCCAGTTCTCGATCGATCCGGCCGAGGAGGCCCTGGTGCGCGAGGACAGCTCCGCCGTGGACAAGGCCGCACGGCGGGCCGAGCTGCTGCTGCAGCGGCTGCCGGAGCTGATCGAGGCCTACCGCTCCCTGCACCAGCCCGCCCTACGGGATCAGCCGCTGCTGGTGGCCCTGCTCGACGACCACCTGCAGCACCGCAAGGAGCTGGCCCTGGAGGCGATCCTCTCGGCCCTGGCCACCCTCAACAACGCGCCGCCCACCCAGGAGCTGGTGGCCCGGCTGCAGGCGGCCTCGCCCCTGATCCTGCAGCAGTTGCTGGCCCAGGACTCCTGGCAGCAGCGGCTGCCGGCGGAGGTGTTCGAGGCCCTCAGCAGCCCCGGCACTGCCGCCCCCTTCTGTTCGTTGGAGGTGCCCGTGGCGCACACCCTTCAGCATCTGGAGCAGCTCAGCCGCGACGGCAATCCGATCGAGGCCGCCGCCGCCCTGCTGCTGGTGGCGGTGCTCGAGGAGTCCCGAGGCTGCGCCCTCGCCCAGGCCCTGCTCGCCGATTCCCCACCGCCCCTGGTGAAGGACACGGCGGAGCGGCTTCTGAAGCTGGAAGGCCCGCCTGAGCTGGCGGCCTTCCCGCCCCTGGAGAAGCGGGTGGTGCTGGCCAGCAGCGACTTCTTCCGCCGCACCTGGGCCGACACGCTCGAGGTCCTGGCGGAGCGCTCCGACATGCGCACCTACGGCGCCGGGGCGCTGATCACCGAAACCGGCGACACCTGCCGCGAACTGCTGCTGCTCGTCGATGGGGCTGCCACGGTGCAGCACCGGGAGGCGGGCCAGATCTGGGAGGAGCAGGTGCGGCCGGGCCACGTGCTCGACGAGCTGGAGGTGCTCACCCACAGCGCCGCCGAGAGCACGATCGTGGCCGAATCCGAAGGCACGCGCGTGCTGGCGGTGCCGGTGGATTCCTTCGACGCCATGCTCGAGCGCGACCCCGACTTCGCCCGTCGGGTGTTGGATCTGGAGAGCCGCCAGCTGCAGCGGCTCACCCGGGCCCAGTGAAGCCGTCGCGGCTCCGGCCACGGGGTTACCGGTTGCTGGGGGTGCTGGCGCTGGTCCTGCTCATGGCGATAGGACCGGTGCAGGCCCAGGGACAGGCCCCGGCACAGGCCGGCGTGGAGAGCCTCGAGCGCTGCCTGGGGCAGACCCGCTCCCTGCTGCTCTCCGGCCCGCTGCCCTATGCCCTCGTGCGGGTGGACGGGCACTTCGGCTTCTTCCTGCTGGATTACGGCTCCGATGGCAGCTCCCTCTCCCCCACCACCTTCCTCGGCGGCCGCGGGCCGACGCCGCTGCCCGGGAGCAGCGACCGCTTCGCAGGCTTCGACTTCTTCGGCCCCTGGGGCCCGCTGCGCCTCGCGCCGCAAGATCACAGCAGCATCCGCGCCGTGGTGCCCCAGGCCGGCCTGCTCGGCACCGATGTGCTGGCCAACGCCGTGCTCACCCTCGACGGCGAGCAGGCCCTGCTGCGCTGGGCGCCACCGGAAACCTTCTGCCGCGACGCCACCCTGCGCGCCGCCGGCTTCGTGCCGGTCTCCAGTCGGGGCTACTTCGGCCCCAGCGCCCACGGGCTCGCCTGCCCCGCCGCCCCCCGGCGCGGCGGTTGCCCCAACATCCCCACGGTGCCGGTGCGCATCGGCGCCGTCACGGCCGTGGCCCAGCTGGACACCGGCTACGACGACAGCCGCTTCCCCGGTTCGGTGAGCATCAACCCCGCCCTGCTCCAGCGCCTGCAGCAGGCGGGCATCCGGTTGCAGCGCCTCCCGGAGGCCGACCTCACCCTCAGCACCTGCACCGGCGTGAGCGAGCCGGTCACCGCCTGGCGGCTGCCGGCCGGCGCCGGCTTCGAGATCCTCGGCAGCGCCGGCTCGCCGGCCCTGCGCACCCCTAACGCCACCCTGTTCGTGAAGGCCACCCCCGCGGGGGCGGCCGCCTGCGGCGGCATCGGCACCTGGAGCCAGCCCGCGGCCCAGCTCGGCGCCAGCTTCATCACCGCCCAGCGCGCCGCGATCTTCGATCCGTTCACGGCCCGCATCTGGTTGAAGCCGGCCCCGGCGCCCGGGGCGGCTGGCGACTGATGGTGTTCTCGCTCGATCGGGTGGTGCCCTGGGGACGCTCCTACGAGGAGTACGTGCGGATGTTCGACCTGGGGCCGGTGGAGCTCGGGGGCCGGATCCTGGGCTGCGGCGACGGGCCGGCGGCCTTTCAGGCAGAGCTGCACCGCCGGGGTGGCCGCGGGGTTGCGATCGATCCGCTCTACGCCTTTTCCGCCGCCGCCATCGAGGGCCGCATCGCCGCCACCCGCCAGGAGGTGATGGCCCAGGTGCGCGCCAACCTCGGCGACTTCGTGTGGGCCGCGATCCCCTCGCCCGATGAGTTGGAGCGGCAGCGGCTGGCGGCGATGGCCACCTTCCTCGCCGACTACGAAAGCGGCCGTGCGCAGGGGCGCTACGTGGCCGGCGAGGCCCAGGCCCTTCCCTTCGCCGCCGATGCCTTCGATCTGGCCCTCTCCTCCCACTTCCTGCTGCTCTATGCCGAGGCGGTGCCGCTCTCCGAGCACCGGCTGGCAATCGCCGAGCTGCTGCGGGTGGCCCCCGAACTGCGCATCTTCCCGCTGCTGGAGCTCGGCGGCGCGCCGTCGCGCCATCTGGAGCCTCTGCTGGCGGAACTGCGCAGCCAGGGCTGCGGCCTGGAACTGAGACGGGTGGCTTACGAGGTGCAGCGGGGCGGTCACACCCTGCTGCGGATCGTGCGGCCCATGCTGTCCAACAAGGCGATCGAGGCCCTGGTGGCCGATTTCCTGGCCCTGCGGCTGTCCCGTGAGCGCTGGACCCACCAGGCCCATCTGGCGGTGGGGCTCTGGCACCTGCGCCGCCACGGCGAGCAGCAGGCACTGGAGCTGCTGCGCGCGCGCCTCCGCGCCCATAACGGTGCCATCGGCGTCGTCAATGACGCCGACAACGGCTACCACGAAACCCTCACCCGCTTCTGGCTGCGGCTGCTCGCGGCCCATGAGGCGGCCCATCCGCAAGTCACGCCGGCGGGATCGCTGGCCCTGCTGCTGCGCTCCCCCCTGGCCGCCGCGGAGGCGCCGCTGCGGCATTACTCCGCGGCGAGGCTGTTCTCCCCGGAGGCCCGGGCCGGCTCGTTGGAGCCCGATCTGGCGCCCCTGCCCCTGTAGACGCCCACGGCTGCGAGCCGGCTCAGGGAAGGGCGGTGTAGGTGATCCGCTCGCCCACGCTCAGCACCTCCACATTGCTCTTCACGACCGTATCCACCGTCTGATCCTTTCTGCGGTGCTCTTCGGTCTGCACCAGCACGGTGCCTGGTGGTTTGCTGTAGGTATAGATGTTGGTCTTCCTGGCCGGGTCGTATTCGCCCGTGCCGGCCGTTTCGACCGTGCGGCCGTCAATGCTCCAGGTCTCCTCGAAGGCGAAGCTGTTCCTGCCCGTTCGCCGCTGGGTCACCACGCTGCTGGAGCCATCCGACGACGCCCCCTGCCAGCGGCGGGTGGAGGCATTGAAGGGCACACCAGGAATGTCGGACCGACCCGATCCCGCCTGGGTGCCGCAGGCGGCCAGGCTGAGCAGCACGGTCAGGGCCATGCCGCCCCCGATCACGCGTTCCATGGATCGCGGGAATTGTGGGGTCATTCTGGGCGGCGCCAGCGGTCCGGCCAGCCAATGGTCCGGCCTCCGGAACCCTGGCTAGGTTCCGGAAGCCTGCCCGGATCCGTTTCACCCATGGCCCTGAAGGAGTACCAGCCGGGGACGAGCTTCCCGGGGGTGATCGGTCGCACCGCCGACGTTTCGACCCCCGCCTGGCCGATGCCCAACCGGGCGAAGGAAGGGGCCCCGAACGTGCTGTTTCTCGTGCTCGACGACACGGGCTTCGGCCAGCTCGGCTGCTACGGCAGCCCGATCGCCACCCCCAACCTCGATGCCCTGGCGGCCGACGGCCTGCGCTTCAACAACATGCACACCACGGCGCTGTGCTCGCCGTCGCGCTCCTGCATGCTCACCGGCCGCAACCACCACTCCAACGGCCTGGCCTGCATCACCGAAGGCTCGATGGGATTCCCGGGCTCCAACGGCATCATCCCGTTCGAGAACGGCTTCCTCTCCGAGATCCTGCTGCCGCACGGCTACAACACCTACGCCATCGGCAAGTGGCACCTCACCCCTGCCGAGCAGACCTCGGCCGCCGGCCCCTATGACCGCTGGCCCCTGGGCCGCGGCTTCGAGCGCTTCTACGGCTTCCTCGGCGGCGACACCCACCAGTACTACCCCGAACTGGTGCAGGACAACGCCCAGGTGGAACCCCCGGCCACCCCTGAAGAGGGTTACCACCTCACCCCCGATCTGGTGACGAAGGCGAAGGCGATGATCGCTGATGCCAAGCAGGTGGCGCCGAACAAGCCCTTCTTCCTGTACTTCTGCACCGGCGCCATGCATGCGCCCCACCACGTGCCGAAGGAGTGGGCGGACAAGTACAAAGGAAAGTTCGACGGCGGCTGGGATGCCTACCGCGAGCAGACCTTCGCCCGCCAGAAGGAGCTGGGGATCATCCCGCCGAACACGGTGCTCTCCCGCCACGATCCTGATGTGCCCGACTGGAACGGCCTTTCGGAGCCGGAGAAGCGGCTGTATGCCCGCATGATGGAGGTGTTCGCCGGTTTCCTGGAGCACACCGACCATTACATCGGCGAGCTGATCGCCTTCCTCAAGGAGATCGGCGAATACGAGAACACCCTGATCATGGTGATCTCCGACAACGGCGCCAGCTCCGAGGGCGGTCCCACCGGTTCGGTGAACGAGGGCAAGTTTTTCAACAACGTGCCCGAGAACCTCGAGCAGAACCTCGCCGCCATCGATGACATCGGCGGCCCGAAATACTTCAACCACTACCCCTGGGGCTGGACCCACGCCGGCAACACGCCGTTCCGCCGCTGGAAGCGCGAAACCTACCGGGGCGGCACCAGCGATCCCTTCATCCTGAGCTGGCCGAAGGGCATCGCCGCCCGCGGCGAGATCCGCAGTCAGTACTGCCATGCGATCGACATGGTGCCCACCGTGCTCGACGCCCTCGGCATCGAAGCGCCCACCACGCTGCGGGGGGTGACCCAGAGCCCGATCGAGGGCTTCTCGCTGCGCTCCTGCTTCGACAACCCCGCCGCGCCCAGCCTGCATCTCACCCAGTACTTCGAGATGTTCGGCCACCGCTCGCTGTATCACGACGGCTGGCGGGCCGTGTGCCCCTGGCCCGGCACATCGTTCGTGGAATCGGGTCGCCGCTTCGGCGATCCGATCAGCTACGAGCAGCTGATCCAGCTCGATGCCCACGGCTGGGAGCTCTACAACCTGCAGGAGGATTTCGCCGAAACCAACAACCTCGCCGCCACCGAGCGCGACCGGCTGATCGCCATGATCGGTATGTGGTATGTCGAGGCCGGCAAGTACAACGTGCTGCCGATCGACAGCCGCGGCACCCAGCGCTTCGCCGAGGAACGGCCCCAGATCGCCGCGGATCGCCAGCGCTACGTCTACTATCCCGGCACCCAGATGGTGCCCACCAACGCGGCGCCGCGGGTGCTCAACCGCCCCCATTCGATCTCGGTGGAAGTGGAGGTGCCTGACGGCGGCGCCGAGGGGGTGCTGTTCAGCATGGGCGGCAACGACGGCGGCTTCGCCTTCTACGTGCAGAACGGCCAGCTCACCTACGGCTACAACTACGTGGCCGAGCAGTTCTTCCACGTGCGCTCCAGCGGCCCGATCCCGCCCGGCCACCACATCGTCAGCGCCGAGTTCACCCCCACCGGCGCGCCCGATCTCGCCAACGGCAGGGGCACACCGGCGAAGGTGGTGCTGTTCGTAGATGGCGAGCCCGTGGGCGAAGGCGACCTGCCGGTGACGATCCCCCTCAGCCTCGGCCTGGCCGCCGGCGTGGCGGTGGGGGCCGATCCCGGCTCACCCGCCCTGCCGGATTACAAGCCCCCCTTCGCCTACGGCGGCCGCATCAAGCGGGCGCTGGTGGATGTGAGCGGCACCCCGGTCGACGACCTCAAGGAGCGGATGCGTCAGATCCTGGCGCGGCAGTGAGGGGCCCTCAGGCCATCGAATGAAGCCCGATCCTGTTGCCTTCCGTGTCGGTGAGCAGGGAGATGAAGCCGTAGGAGGGGCCGATCGAGCTCTTCGGGCTCACCACCTTGCCGCCGGCCGCCTCCACCCTGGCCTCCTCCACGGCGCAGTCCTCGCAGCCGAAGTACACCAAGGTGCCGCCGGGGCCCGGGGCGGCGCCCTCCATCTTCGCCAGGGCGCCTCCGGCGCCATAGCGGCCGTCCTCCATCGGGAACGACCAGTACTCCATGCCCTCAACGGGAAGCTTCTCGAGGACCACGCCGAACACCGCTTCGTAGAAGGCGCGGGCGCGGGCCATGTCGGCCACGTAGATCTCGAACCAGGGAACGGGATTGCCGGCCATCGGCTTCACCGCGGGGTGCGGTGTCAATCTAGGGTCAATCCCGCATGGGTCTCGGGCTGAGCATGGAGTCGCTGGAGTCCCCGTGCGCGCTGGGGGCAGCGGATGGCCCGTCCCCCTGTCTGTTTCTGGTGGTGCTCGGTGGCCGCACCTCCCGGGCCCATATCGAGCTCCACGACGTGCGCTTCGTGGTGGGAGAGCGGATCGAGGACACCTTCGACGCCCTGCGGCAGCAGTGGTTCGGCGCTCGCCGCGGCCTTCACCTCGACAGCTGGATGGCCGTGCGCTTCGTGGACGGCTTCCGGGTGGAGCTGCGGTCGGAGCCTTTGCCGGAGCCGGAGCCGGAGCCGGCAGCGGCAGCGGAGCGGCTCTGGTTTGTGAACCTGGGGGGCTACGACCCCCGCCAGCTGGCGGAGCAGCATCAGTTCCTGCTGGTGGTGGCCCCCACGCCCCAGGCCGCCCGGGCCCGGGCCCTGCGCCGCGGTCTGCCGGAGGCCGAGGGCCGCCACAAGGACGACCTCCATGCGGTGGACGACTGCCTGCCCCTGGACCTGCTGCAGGGGTGGCATGTGCAGCTGGTTGCCGATCCGCAGGGCCGCAGCCAGCCCCTGGTGCCGCACTGGTATGGCTACCGGCGGATCGATCGCACCTGAGTGTTGCGGCTGAGGGTGGCGGCGCGGCCGCGGAGGCTGGCGGGCAGGCGGCTCCACGCCACCTCCTCCCTTGTGCTCACGGCCGTGGTGGTTTCCACAAGCGAGCCGTTCTGCCAGTCGATGTCGAGGGTGGTGGTGGTCTGCTGAGGTGGAATGCCACCCTGCAGCAGACGTCGGGGGCCGCTGCCCAGCGCACCGAGCTGGATCAGATCGAGCTGGCCGCGGCGGGCGGGGAACCAGGCGTGCTGGTGGCCGCTGATATAGGCCTGCACGCGACCGTCTTCCAGCAGGGCCTGCACCTCGGCGGCCTGATCAAGCACCTCGCCCGGCCGGTCGCGGCCCTGGCTGACGCCGAACAGGGGCAGGTGCCCCATCACCAGCCGCAGCCGCGCCTGGCGGGCGGCGGCGCCCGCCAGCTGCCGGCGCGCCCAGGCCAGCTGCTCGGCCGGGATGCGGCTGGAGCTGGCATCCCACACCAGCCAGAACACCTCGTCCTGCAGAACGCTGTAGTGGAAGGGGAAAAGGCCGCTGTCCACGAAGCGCAGCCCCAGGGCCTGGCGGCGCGGCATCCAGAAGCGCCGCACGGCCTCGCGATCGGCCGCGAAGCCGGGGGAACCGTCGTGGTTGCCCACCGCCGGCAGGAAGGGAACGCCCGCCCGGCGCACCGGCGTCAGCACCGTCCGGCCGAAGGCGTCCCACATCGCATCCAGCCGGGCGGCGCCGAGGCCCGGCTTCTGGCCGGCCACCATGTCGCCGGCACAGGCGATCAGGGCCGGCCGGCGGGCCAGCAGCTGCCGCAGCCCCCGCTGCACTTCCGGGATGTAGGTGGTGGAGCCGTAGCTGCTGTTGAGGTCGCTGATCAGGCCCAGGCGCAGATCAGGCGCTGCCGGGTTCGCTGCGGCGGGCGCACGGCGCGGCGCCAGCAGCCAGCCGGCGCTGCCCAGGCCGGCGGCGGCGAGCTGAAGCAGCTGGCGGCGGCGCAGGGCCATGCATACGGGTGGATGGTTGCTCTCCAGCTTGAGTCATCCCCTCCGGCGGCCGGAGATGATCAGGGCATTTCGCGGCCAGCGGCCCCCCATGAACATCGACGGCAAGGCCTGGCGCACCATCTGGCTGGAGGAGGGCGGTCGCTCGGTGGGGGTGATCGATCAGACCCAGCTGCCGCACAGCCTCACCACCCGCTCGCTCGCCACCCTGGACGAGGCGGCGGAGGCGATCGCCACGATGGTGGTGCGGGGGGCGCCGCTGATCGGCGTCACCGGCGCCTACGGGCTGATGCTCGCCCTGCAGACCGATCCCAGCGATGACGCCCTGGAGGCGGCCTTCAGCCAGCTGAATGCCACCCGGCCCACGGCGGTGAACCTGCGCTGGGCCCTCGAGCGGGTCCGCGATCGCGTGCAGCCCCTGCCGCCGGCAGAGCGTGCCGAGGCGGCGAAGGCCGAGGCCGCCGCCATCGCCGATGAGGACGTGGCCATGTGCGAGGCCATCGGCGACCACGGCCTGGCGCTCTTCCGCCAGCTGGCAGCGGCTCGGCCGGCCGAGCGCCAGGGCGAGCCGCTGAACGTGCTCACCCACTGCAACGCCGGCTGGCTGGCCACCGTCGATTGGGGCACCGCCCTGGCGCCGATCTACAAGGCCCACCGGGCCGGCATCCCGATCCATGTGTGGGTCGACGAGACCCGCCCCCGCAACCAGGGAGCCAGCCTCACCGCCTTCGAACTGGGCCGGGAAGGGGTGCCGCACACCGTGATTGTCGACAACGCCGGCGGCCACCTGATGCAGCACGGCCAGGTGGATGCGGTGATCGTCGGCACCGACCGCACCACCCGCACCGGCGACGTGTGCAACAAGATCGGCACCTACCTCAAGGCCCTGGCCGCCCACGACAACGGCGTGCCCTTCTACGTGGCCCTGCCCGCCTCCACCATCGACTGGACGATCGCCGACGGGGTGGCGGAGATCCCGATCGAGGCCCGTTCCGCCGCCGAGGTGACGGACATCCAGGGACGCGATCCCGCCGGCGCCATCGGCAACGTGCGGCTCACTCCCGATGGCTCCAGCTGCTTCAACCCCGCCTTCGACGTCACCCCCGCCCGGCTGGTGACGGCCCTGATCACCGAGCGCGGCGTGGCGCCTGCCAGCGAGGAGGGTCTGCGGCAGCTGTACAGCAATCGATGAACCGCACTCGCCGCAGGTGGAGGCAACGACGTTCCCCTGGAGCCTCGCCCGCTCCTCGACCGGCCAACGCGCCATCGCGCTCCTTCCTGCCCATGTCCTCACGGCCTCCCTCAGGCGGATCTACCGCGCCAAGGCCTTCTCCGACCTGTCGTACCTGTTCGGGAGCGGCTGGCTCCTGATGCTGCTGCTGCTGCAGGTGATCCCGAGTTGGAACAGCAAGGCTTCCGGCGGGGCCCCCTGGGATGTCCGACCCCTGCTGCTCTGGTTGTGGATTCTGCTGTTCTTCTATGGCTTCTCCCGCTTCAGCCGCAGGTCAGGCCCGGTGGGATGGTTGTTCGACCATGTGGTTCAATGCTGGCGGTCGGTCGGGCAGGACGATCGAGCCGGATGAACTGGTCCTGTTTCTGGAGGGGCGCCTGCGCCAGCATTACATCCTGGAGCCCGAAGATCTACAGCGGCAACTGGCTGCGATCGATCACACTCCCGTTCATGATGGCCGCTGCAGGGTCACGGATTTCTGCTGCTGCGTGCCAGCACCGTGCTGATGGATCTGCGCGGTTTCACGGCTGAGAACAAGGGATGCCTCTACGAACTCGGCCGGATCAGCCAGACGTCCCATCTCACGCCGGTGGCGCCGATCGGCTGCTGGATGAGTTTCTGGCTCCAGACGGTTGAGGCGCGCAACATCTGCCTATTCAAAACATCTGCTTATGCTGAGAAAGCTAGATAGGAGTCTTCATGCCCGTCTTGGATCGGGACACGTATCTCACCAGCCGTGTCGATGATCAGCTGCGCTGGCTCAGCCATGCCAGCAAGGTGAACAAGCGCACGTTCCTGAGTCTGCGTCTCTTTGAGATTGTTCTGGGAACCTCCATCACGATCGTCAGCCCCTATGCCGCCAGTCTCCCTTGGGGTCCTTCGGCGATCGCCATGGCTGGTGGTGGCATCGCTCTCTCTGGAGGCTGGTTGGCCCTGAATCGTAACCAGGAGAACTGGGTGCGTTACCGCAGCCTTAGTGAGTCACTCAAGCGGGAAAAGTATCTGTTTCTTACCGGCGCCCCCCCCTTACGACGTCGAGCAAACTTCCTTCGCCACGTTCGTCACCACGTCAGAGGCGCTGATGCTTGATGAGCGGGCCGGCTGGGCGCGGCAGGTTTCCCAGCAGGTGGAAACAGACGTGCCGGTTTCTTCATCTGCCGCCAGGGGGAGCTGAGCGTCTCAGAAGGATCCTGAACGCCGATGGACCCGATGGCTCGCGTCCTCGCAGAGGATGATGGCCGCAAGGTCGTGCTCCGCCCGCCCGCGCAGCTCCCCGTTCCATGGTTCAGGATCCCCCCTCCACTTCCGCTGTTCAAGCCCCGCCCCCCAACTGGGTCGAGAGCCGCCATCCCCTGGGCTGGGCCATCGATCGGCTGCTGGCGGTGGAGCCTTTGCGCCAGCTGCTTTTCCAGCAGGCCCGGGGCCTGATCATCCGCACCGCCGAGGGGCGGGGGATCGCCTGGCGCGAGCGGCGCGAGCAGCTGCGGGCGGAGGCCGAACCCCTGCTGGGCGCCGTCACCGCCGCGGCCACGGAGGCGCCGGCCTACTACCGCGCCCGCTTCCACGCCTACGACCAGGGCAACCTCTGCTGGGAGGCGGCCTGCGAGGCGGAGCAGGCCACCGACTCGATGGCCCTGCGGGTGTGGCCGCAGGAACCCGAGCTTTCCCCGGAGATCGCCCAGGCGCGGCTGCGGTCGGCCATCTTCGCGGCGATCGAACCCAGCCTCACCGCTCCCGTGGCTCGGGCCCTCGACATGGGCTGTTCGGTGGGGGTCGGCACCCTCGCCCTGCTCGACTGGCTGGAAGGCCGCGGCGATGCTGCGGGCGTGGCCCCTTCGGTGGAGGGCCTCGACCTTTCCCCCCAGATGCTGGCGGTGGCCAGGGTGCGCGATCCCGAGGGGCGCATCGCCGCCTGGCACCATGCCGCCGCCGAGGCCACCGGCCTGGAGGGCGGCGCCTACGACCTGATCACCCTGCAGTTCGTGTGCCACGAGCTGCCGGCCGAGGCCACCCGGGGCGTGCTGCGGGAGGTGGCCCGGCTGCTGCGCCCCGGCGGCGTGATCGCCCTGGTGGATCAGGACCCCGACTCGGAAGTGATCCGCCGGCTGCCGGCGCCGATCGCCACCCTGCTCAAGAGCACCGAGCCCTACCTGGAGGACTACTTCAGCCTCGATCTGCCGGCGGCGCTGGCGGAGGCGGGCTTCCGCGATGTGCGGCGGGAGGCCTGCGATCCGCGCCACCGGGTGCTGGTGGCCCGCCGCTGAAGCCCACGGGGCCGCGCCGGCTCAGCCCCAGCCCTCGAGGGCGATCTTGCCGATCGTGCGGCCGCTCGCCAGCAGCCCATGGGCCTCCTCCAGGGTTCGGGCTGCGATCGGCCGCAGGGTCTGCTGCAGGGTGGTGCGCAGCTCACCAGCCTCCACCAGCTCCGCCACCCGGGCCAGGATCCGCCCCTGCTCCGCCAGGTCGGCGGTGCCGTAGCGCGGGCGGGTGAACATGAACTCCCAGCAGAAGCGCACGCTCTTGCTCTTGAGCAGATCCAGATCGAGGGGGGCGCGATTGCCGACGATCGCCACGATCGATCCCTGTGGCCGGATCAGCTCCGCCATCGCCTGCCAGTAGGCATCGGTGTCGTGCAGGTTGGCGATCCGATCCACCCCATCGAGTCCGAGGGCCTGCAGCTGCGGGCCCAGAGGCTCGCGGTGGTCGAGCACGTGATCGGCGCCCATCTCGCTCACCCAGGCCCGGCTTTCAGGGCGGGAGGCGGTGGCGATCACCAGCAGGCCGGCGCGGCGGGCCAGCTGGATCAGGATCGAGCCCACACCGCCGGCCCCGCCCAGCACCAGCAGGGAGTGGCCGGCGTCGCCCCCGTCAGGATCGAGGCCGAGCCGATCGAACAGCGCCTCCCAGGCGGTGAGCGCCGTGAGCGGCAGGGCCGCGGCTTCCGCCGCGTTCAGGTTGCGGGGGGCCCGGGCGGCGATGCGGGCATCCACGGCCACGAACTGCGCCTGGCAGCCGGGGCGGGTGATATCGCCGGCGAACCACACCCGATCCCCCGGGGCGAAGCCGCTCACGGCCACGCCCATCGCCTCCACGCGGCCGCAGCCGTCCCAGCCCAGCACCCGGGGGGGCGATCCCGGAGCCAGCCCCGTGCGCACCTTGGTGTCCACCGGGTTCACCGCCACCGCTTCCACGGCCACCAGCAGGTCGTGCTCCCCGGGCCGGGGGGCGGGCAGATCCATTTCCTTCAGCCACGGCAGGGTGTCCTCAGCGGTTCCTGAATCAGCGGCGGCGGCGGGAACGGCGGCGATGGCGCGCATGACGGGCGGCTCGGGTTCAGGCCAGACGACCGCTGCGGGTCGACTCCTGCAGAGCCCGGATGCGGGCCTCGATCGGCGGATGGCTGGCGAACAGGCGCAGGAACCCTGGTGGCTCGTTGATCTTGAGGGTGGCCAGGGTGGGTTCGTCGCGCGGATCCTGCAGGTTCTCCATCCCCCCCAGCCGGGCCAGGGCACCGGCCATGGCATCGGGCGACGTGAGCCGTGCGGCCCCGGCATCGGCGCGGAACTCCCGGTAGCGCGAGAACCAGGCGGTCACCAGCGAGCCCAGCACGCCCAGCACCACTTCCAGCGGCCACACCAGCAGCATCGTGGGAGGTGGGGCGTAGTCGCGGCCGTCGTCGCGCTGGCCCCGCGGCAGCGCCAGGGCCACCGCCCGCGCCAGGAACATCACGAAGGCGTTGATCACCCCCTGCAGCAGGGTCATGGTCACCATGTCGCCGTTGCCCACGTGGCTCATCTCATGGGCCAGCACCGCTTCGAGTTCCTCGGGCGGCATGCCTTCGAGGATGCCGGTGGACACCGCCACCAGCGCCCGGTTGCGGGAGGGCCCGGTGGCGAAGGCGTTCCATTCCGGCGAGCCGTACACCCCCACCTCGGGCGTGGGCAGCCCCGCCTGGTTCGCCAGTCCGGCCACGGTGGCGTGCAGCCAGCTGCCGGCGCCGCCGCTGCCCGGGCCCACCAGCTGCACCCCCATCATCCGCTTGGCGGATTCGGCCGAGAACTGCAGCGAGATCCAGGCGCCCAGCACGCCCCACACGAAGCAGCTCACCAGCAGCGGCAGCAGCGGCAGGTCGGGCGGCAGCAACCCCAGCCCCGTGAGCAGGCTCAGGATCAGCGAGATCGTGAGCACGACCGCCAGGTTCGTGATCAGGAAGAGAACGGTGCGCAGCATGGCTGTGGCAGAGCCCGGACGGATCCTCAGAAACGCTAGCCATGGCGGTTGGTGCGGTCTTCGGTGACGCTCTCCTCCAGGCAGCGCCGGTCTCAGGGGTGGTCAGGGGATCCTCCACGGCCCCCGTAGCCTCATGCCCTCTGATTGCTGTCCTGTCGCCCATGCCCGTGCTCAACCGCTGGTCGGACGCCGAGGCCGCCGAAGCGATCGCCCGCTACGGCGCCCAGGGGGTGAGTGAGGATCTGGCCCTGCGCACCTATTCCGCCCGCCTGCTGGGCGCCGACCCCGACCTGGTGCTCCATGGCGGCGGCAACACGTCGGTGAAGACCACCGTCACCGGCCTGCTGGGCGAGACGATCCCGGTGCTGTGCGTGAAGGGCTCGGGCTGGGATCTGGCCACGATCGAGCCGCCCGGCCACCCGGCGGTGCGGCTGCAGGAGCTGCAGGCCCTGCGAGCCCTGCCGGCCCTCAGCGATGAGGAGATGGTGGCCGCCCAGCGCCGCAACCTGATCGATCCGGCGGCGCCGAATCCCTCGGTGGAGGCCCTGCTGCACGCCTTCCTGCCCCACGCCTTCGTGGACCACACCCATGCGGTGGCCCTGCTGGCCCTGGCGGACCAGCCGGATGCCGCCGAGATCTGCCGCCAGGTCTACGGCGAGCGGGTGGCGCTGGTGCCCTACGTGATGCCCGGCTTCGATCTGGCCCTGGCGGCAGCGGCGGCCTATGAGCAGGCCGAGGAGCGGGCGCGGGCCATGGGGGTGGAGCTCGAGGGCATGGTGCTGCTGAAGCACGGCCTGTTCTCCTTCGGTGCCACCGCGAAGCAGAGCTACGAGCGGATGATCGCGCTGGTGGGCCAGGCCGAGAAGAGACTTGCTCAGGCCTCGTCGGTCGCGCCGTCGAGTCTGCCTCCGGCCGTGCCCCCGCCGGCCGGTGGGGCGGCCGCCGTGCTGCCGGTGCTGCGGGGAGCCCTGGCCCGAGCGGCGCAGGCGGAAGGAGCTCCGCTCCGCTGGCTGCTCGCCCTGCGCGACACCCCGCTCACCCGCTCGGTCGTCGACGATCCGCGCCTGGCCGACTGGGCCCGCCGCGGGGTCGCGACCCCCGACCATGTGATCCGCACCAAGGCGTTTCCGCTGGTGCTGCCGGCCGATCCTTCCCCGTCGGCGATCGAGGAGGCGCTTGCTCGTTACATCGCCGACTACAAGGCCTATTTCGAGCGCCAGAACGCGCGGGTGGGCGGCAGCAAGAAACCGCTCGATCCCCTGCCCCGGCTGGTGGCCGTGCCCGGCCTCGGACTGATCGGCATCGGCCGCTCGGCGGCGGATGCTGCCGTGTCGGCTGACATCGCCGAGGCCTGGGCCCGCACCCTGCTGGCCGCCGAGGCCGTGGGCCGCTTCGACCCGGTGGACGAATCCGACACCTTCGACATGGAGTACTGGAGCCTCGAGCAGGCCAAGCTCGGCAAGGGGGTGGAGAAGCCCCTGGCCCGCCATGTGGTGCTGGTCACCGGCGGTGGCGGCGCGATCGGTGCCGCCACCGCCCGGGCGTTCGCCACCGCCGGGGCGGAGGTCGCCGTGCTCGATCGCGATCCGGAGGCCGCTGCCGCCGCGGCGGCCGCCTGCGGACCCCAGGCCCTGCCTCTGGCCGCCGACGTCACCGATCCGGCGGCGGTGGGGGCGGCGATCGGCAAGGTCGCCGCCCGTTTCGGCGGCCTCGACATCGTGGTGAGCAACGCCGGTGCCGCCTGGACGGGCGCCATCGCCGATCTGGCCGATGGCGATCTGCGGGCCTGCTTCGAGCTCAACTTCTTCGCCCACCAGAGCGTGAGCCAGGCCGCCATGGCGGTGTTCCGCGCCCAGAACGGCTGCGGGGCGCTCCCCGGCGGTCAGCTGCTTTTCAACGTCTCCAAGCAGGCGCTCAACCCGGGCCCCGACTTCGGCGCCTACGGGATCGCCAAGGCCGCCCTGCTGGCCCTGATGCGCCAGTACGCCCTGGAGCAAGGGGCCAGCGGCGTGCGCGCCAACGGCCTCAATGCCGATCGCATCCGCTCCGGTCTGCTCGACGACGCCATGATCCGCGAGCGCTCCACTGCCCGCGGGGTCAGCGAGGCGGCCTACATGGCCGGCAACCTGCTGGGGGCCGAGGTGCGTGCCAGCGACGTGGCCGACGCCTTCGTGGCTCTCGCCCGGCTCGAGCGCACCACCGGCGCCCTGATCACGGTGGATGGTGGCAACGTGGCGGCGATGGTGCGCTGATCAGGCCGCACGGCGACCGAGCCACAGGCCCAGGCCGATCCACACCATCACCAGCCCCAGACACACGCCGGTCCACAGCGGCAGTCCCCAGCCATCAACCGCCAGGGGCGCCACCACGGTGATCACGCCGCCGGCCAGCAGGGGCTGGAGCAGCAGCTGCTTGATCGAGAAGGCCGGCAGGGCCTCGCTGCGGTCGTCCGGGTCGGCCATGCGCAGCAGCAGCAGGCCGCTGGCGGCCACCCCGGTGGCCTGACCAAACTCCAGGATTCCTCGCTCGAACCAGTCCGGCGGCAGGATGCGGGGAGCCAGCAGCAGGATCACCGCCAGGTTCCACGCCAGCCCCACCAGGGCGAGCACGCTGAGCGGCCGCCAGTTGTGGGCAAGCAACGAGAGGTCGAGGCAGGCGGTGGCGGCGGTGATCAGCAGATCGGCGCAGAGGGTGCCGATGCGGCTCTGGATTGCCGCCGAGGCCTGGGCGGTGCTTCCGGTGCGCTCGAGCACGAGTCGCACCAGCAGCGACCCCACCAGCGCCAGCGGGAACACCGGCAGGGCGTCGATCACGCTGCGCAGCACCCCGTCGGTGCCCTGCGCCCATGCCTGCAGGCCCTCGAGGGCGAGCCAGCCGATCGCCACCGCGATTCCGGCCAGCGCCAGGTTCACCGACCAGGCCGCCAGGCCGCTGGGAGCCGTTGCCGACGCTGCTGCCGAAGAGGACGGCGCCGCTTCCCCGGAGGCCAGGGGGGGGGGCGGTGGATCCAGGGCGGCGATCGGCGGGAACACTGTGAGCCAGCCGCGACTGCGGGCCACCACCACCACCAGCCCGCCCACCAGGGTGGAGGCCAGCAGTCCCACGGTGGCCATCGCCAGGCCGAGCGCCTCGCCGCCCACCAGGCCCAGCCGCTCGTAGGTGGGCCCCATCGCCGCCGCCGACCCATGCCCGCCCTCGTAGGCCACCTCGATCAGGCAGGCCATCACCGGACTCACCCCCAGCCAGGGCTGGAGCAGAAACAGCACCGCCAGCGACGCCACCAGGTACTGGCCAAAGGCCAGGGTGAGGGCGAGCAGCACCTGGGCCGACAGCGGCCGCCACAGGCCTCCCGGCCGGGGCAGCGGCTTGCCCAGCAGCAGGGAGCCGAACACCATCGTCAGCAGGATCAGCGGCAACTGATCCCAGAGGTCGATCACGGCCTGGGGAATCAGCGGCCACGGCCCCGACGGAGCCACCAGCAGGCCCAGGCTCCCGGCCAGCAGGGCCTCCGGAATCCCCCAGCGGTGGCTGCCCAGGCCCCGGCCGAGCACCGTCCCTATGGCCAGCAGGACGATCAGCAGCAGCAGGGCGAGGGCGAAGGTCTGGATCACAGATGGAAGTGCCGGCGGAAGAAGGCTTCGGTGGCTTCAAGCACCTGAATCTGCACCTCCTGGCTGCGGAAGCCGTGGCCTTCGCCCGGGAACAGGTGCAGTTCCACCGGCACCCCTCTCTCCGAAAGGGCCAGGGCCATCCGCTCGGTCTGCTCCGGCGGTACCACCCGATCCTCCAGGCCCTGGAAGAAGATCACCGGCGCCGAGATGCGCTGCTGATGCTGCAGCGGGGAGCGCTCGGCGTACACGGCCGCCGCCTCCGGCCAGGGCCCCACCAGGCCGTCGAGGTAGCGGGCCTCGAAGCGATGGTCGTCGTGACGGGCCAGGGCCGCGAGATCGGTGACGGCATAGCGGCAGCCACCGGCCCTGAACACCTCCGTGAAGCAGAGGGCCGCCAGCACGGTGAAGCCGCCGGCGCTGCCCCCCTCGATCGCGATCCGCTGCGGATCGGCCAGGCCCGCCGCCACCAGGGCCCTGGCCGCGGCGGCGCAGTCGGCCACATCCACCACACCCCACTGCCCGTCGAGCCGTTCCCGGTAGGCACGGCCGAAACCGGTGGAGCCGCCGTAATTCACATCCACCACCCCCCAGCCGCGGCTGGTCCAGAAGGCCACGGCCGGGTTCAGGCCGGTGCGGGCCATGGCGGTGGGGCCGGAGTGCCCCTTCACCAGCAGGGGGGCGCCGGGATGGGCGCCGCCAGCCGGTGGGTAGACCCAGGCGTGGGTGGGCCTGCCGTCGTGCCCCTCGAACCACAGGGGCTCGGGTACCGGGATCCGCTCCGCCGCCAGCGGACAGGGAGCGGCCAGTGTGTGACGCCAGGCGCCGCTGGCCAGCTCCAGCTCCAGCAGCCCGGCGGGGGTGGTGGGGGAGGAGGCGATCGCCACCAGGCGCTCACCATCGCTGTGGAGGGCGGCGAGGTCGTCGAAGGGCAGCGGCAGCGGAGCCCAGCTCCCCCCGGAGATCCTTCCCAGCGACCACCGCCCGTCGCGGCAGGCGAGGGCCAGCAGCTGCTGCCCGTCCCAGACGCTGGTGCGCATGCCGTACACCCATTGGGGCATGGCGAACTCCGCCTCCATGGGCAGAAGCGGCTCCCAGGCCGGCTCCGCCGCTGCCGGCAGATCAGCCGGCCCCGCCAGGCGCTCCAGGTTCCACCAGCCGCTGCGGTCGTTCGCCACCACCAGGTCGTTGCCGGCCCACAGCGGCTGGAACACCGAGACGCCCCGCTCGTCCTCCGGACCGGAGCCGGCCACCGGCCGGGGTTCCAACAGGGCCCCATTGGCATCCAGTCCGGCCAGCCACAGCCGGCTGCGGTCCCAGGGCATGAACGGCTGCTGCCATTCCACCCAGGCCAGGGCGTTGCCCTGAGGGCTGGCCGCTGCGTAGCCGCAGAAGTCGGCGGGCGTGTGCAGCACCTGCGGCTCGCCGCCCGCCAGCGGCACGGCCACCAGATGGTCGCGCCCGCCACTTTCCATCACGCCCAGCCAGCGCCCGCGTGCGCGGTCGATCCGGCCATCGGCGAAGCCGCGGGGGGCCTCCGGCGGAGCTGGAGGCGTGAGGCGTACCGCCTCCGGCAGGGGATCCGGCTGGGGAGCGGCCGGGCTGGCTGCGGTGGGGGTGGAGGGCAGATCCAGACGCCACAGGCAGCTGTCGGCCCCATCCACAACCACCACCGTGTCGCCGTCCACCGCGTAGGCACCGCCTCCGTATTCGTGCACGCGGCTGCGCACATCGCGCGGGGCGGGGGTGAGCTCGGTCACGGTGCCATCGGTTGCCCGCATCCACAGGGTGGTGCGGCCCTTCTCCTGAGGGCGCTGCTCCAGCCAGAACAGGCGGCCGCCGCAGAGGAGCGGCTCCTTCAGGGTCGGCGTGCGGCCCACGGCCACCACCGCGGGCACCGCTCTGCCATGCTCCACGCCCACCCTGGCTCCTCCTGCGACTCTTAGAATCAGACCATCGTTTCAGGTGAGCCCTTGGCGCGCAGCTTCGCCCAGATGGCCCGGACGGCCGAGCAGGGCAACCGCACGGTCCAGGTGCCCAAGGAGCCTCTGGACAGTCCTCCGCTAGCGATCCATCGACTCGGCTCCAAGGAGTTGCGGGCCCCGGCGCGGCGCATCAGCCGCGTCGACGACAGCGTCCGCGATCTTGCCCGCGACATGCTGCGCAGCATGTATTCGGCCCGCGGCATCGGCCTGGCCGCCCCCCAGGTGGGCGTGCACAAGCAGTTGCTGGTGATCGACCTCGACCTCGATGAGCCCGCCACGCCGCCGCTGGTGCTGATCAATCCCGAGATCACCGCCAGCGGCGCCTCCTTCAACACCTATGAGGAGGGCTGCCTGAGCATTCCCGGCGTGTACCTGAACGTGGTGCGTCCGTCAGTGGTGGAGGTGAGCTTCCGCGACGAGCAGGGCCGTCCCCGCCGCCTCAAGGCCGATGGCCTGATGGCCCGTTGCATCCAGCATGAGTTGGATCACCTCAACGGCGTGCTGTTCGTGGATCGCGTCACCGACGAACTCAGCCTGAACGAGGGCCTCCAGCAGCAGGGCTTCCAGCGCTCCGACGTACGTTCGATCCGCTGAACACGCCATGCCGATGAAACCCCTGGCGGGACTGTTTCTCGCCCTGGCCTGCGTGCTCGGCATCGCCGCCACAGGCTGCGTGTTCGAACTGGCCTATGGCGATCCCGATCTCGGGGTGGACACCACCCGCTGGATTCTGGCCGGCAGCCTTCCCGGCACCGCCCTCGCCCTGTTCACCGCCATCCGCATCAACCGGCCGGCCTGAGGCAGCGGCGAGCCTGGCACTCTTCTGCGGGCTTACCCCTTGCGGGGGTGCATACCATCGACGTCCGGGTGTTCTGCCCGGCCTGTTTTCTCTGCTCGCCACCGTGTCGCTCGTCTCCTCCGCCCCGCTCGTGCGCCGTGGCGCCCGGCTGGCCCTGGCCGCCGGACTGGTGGCCACGATTCCTGCGCCTCCCGCCCCGGCCCAGTCCCTGTTCGGCGCCTCCGATGTCGATCCTTCCCGCTTCGTGCTGGTGGCCGCCCCGATCGGCAGCGGGGAGCGCTCCCAGCTCAACATCTACGAACAGGTGGGCAGCCGTCGCCCCTGCTTCGCGGTCGGCACCAGCAGGCCCGCCGCCGTGGACCCCCTGCTTGCCAGCTTCGATTTCACGGGCGTCTGCAGCCGGTACATCGATGCCAATGGCTTCTCGGTGCGCGTCGGTGGCAGCGACCTGGGCACCGTCTATCGGCTGATGGTGACCCGGGAAAAAGGCGACGTGCTGCTGCTGGCGGTACCCACCCGCGCCGGCGCCGGCCCGGAGATGGTGGTCGCTCGTACCGGAGGGCAGGCCAGCGGCTTCCTCCAACTGCATCTCGAGCCCGGCTGGAAGCTGATGCGCCGCAGCTTCCGTGGCCGGGCCCTCGGCCACGTGTACCTCTACACGGATGCCTTCCCCGGAACGGCAGCCGCCGCGCCGGCGGCCTCACCAGGTTCAGCCCCCGCCGCACCACCCGCACTCTGAGGGCCGGACGGGGCACTTGCTAAGGTTGCCGACTGCATGTGCACCACCACCTTTTCATGACCCAGGTGACCGTCGGCGAGAACGAAGGGATCGAATCCGCCCTGCGGCGCTTCAAGCGCCAGGTGTCCAAGGCAGGGATCTTCGCCGATCTCAAGCGCCTGCGCCACCACGAGACCCCTACCGAGAAGTACAAGCGCAAGGCCCAGCAGCGTCGTCGCCGCCGCTGATCCATCCCTGGAGCGAAGGGAATCGGTTCTTCTACCTGTTCCCTGCGAACCTTACGGTCGGCAGGCTGGAGAGGTCCCTTCCCGCAGGTCCACATGGCTTCCCCCTTGCTCCAGTGGATGGCCGACACGATCGCCCACGTTTTCGGTGATCCCCGGCACGAGGCTCTCACCCAGCCTCCTGCTGTCGGCGTACAGCCCTATCGCGATCGCCCCCGCTCCCGTCGGCATCGCTGATATCGAAGCTGCGGTAGGTGAAGGCCTCGGCGATCGCTGCCACGTCCACCTGACGCTGCCCCCCCAGGTCGGCGATCGTCCGCGCCACACGCAACAGGCGCAGCGCGGCCCGTGCGGTGAGCCCGCGACGGGCCACGGTGGCTTCCCAGAGCGACAGGGCGGCTGGATCCAGCTCCATCACCCGCGGTAACTGATCCACCTTCAGATCCCCGTTGGCCACCCCACCCGGGTTCCGGCGTGCCATCCGTTTCCGGGCCGCGCCCACCCGGAGAGCCACGGTGCGTGTGTCCTCGGGCGTTGCCCTGGCCCGGGCGTTTTTCGGGTCCACAAGGTCGGCCAGGGCGCCTGCTTCCGTGCGCCGCATTACCACCTGCAGGTCGAGACGATCCAGCAGCGGGCCCGAAAGCCGGGCCCAGTAGCGTCGCCTCACCCCCTCGCCGCAGCGGCAGTGCCGATCGGGTTCGGTGGACCAGCCGCAAGGGCAGGGATTGGTGGCGGCCACCAGGGTGATGCGGCAGGGAAAGCGGCAGGAGTGCCGCGCCCGGCTGAGGCGCACCTCTCCCTCCTCCAGGGGCTGGCGCAGCTGGTCGAGCACCTCGCGGCGGAACTCCGCCAGCTCATCGAGAAACAGCACACCCCGATGGGCCAGGCTCAGTTCCCCAGGCCGTGGCGGTGAACCGCCACCGATCAGGGCAGCTCCCGAGCAGCTGTGGTGCGGGCTGCGGAAGGGACGGCGGCACACCAGGCCGCCCCCTTCCGGAAGCAACCCGGCCACCGAGTGGAGCCGGGTGAGCTCGAGCGCTTCGGCTCGCTCCAGTGGCGGCAGCAGGCCCGCGAGCCTGCGGGCCAGCATCGTCTTGCCGCTGCCCTGGGGCCCGACGAGCAGCAGGTGATGGCCGCCGGCCGCGGCGATCTCCAGAGCTCGCCGACCGTGGAGCTGCCCCTGCAGCTCGGCCAGGTCGGCCTCGGGAGCGGCGGGCGCCGGCGTGGCCACCGCCGGTGCCGGCTGCTGGCGTAGGCAGGACGGATCGGCAAGCACCGCCAGCGCCTCGGTCAGATCGTCGGCAGGCCACACCGGCAGCTTGCCCACGAGGGCCGCCTCGGCCCCGTTGGCTGTCGCTACCAGCAGGGCCCTTGCCCCCGCCGCCCGGGCGGCCATCGCCACCGCCAGCATCCCCCGCACCGGCCGGAGCCCCCCATCCAGTCCGAGTTCGGCGGCGCTCCACACCCCCCGCAGCCGTTCGGGTGCCAGCTGGCCGCTGGCCGCCAGCAGGCCGAGGGCGATCGGCAGGTCGAGGCCCGGCCCGGCCTTGGGCAGATCGGCCGGGGCCAGGTTCACCACCACCCGCGTCTGCGGCACCCGCAGCCCGCTGTGGCGCAGGGCGCCCCGCACCCGTTCGCGCGCTTCCAGCACCGCCGCGTCGGCCAGCCCCACCAGCTGCAGCCCGGGCAGCCCCGGGGCGATGTCCACCTCCACCGTCACCTCCTGAGCCTCCAGCCCCCGGAGGGCGGCGCCGCTGCACCGTGCCAACATCACGCCAAGGGATCACTGCTCCATCAGTGCCACCCCCCGCTTCTCCCCTTCCGGCACGCCCATGCCCGGCTCCGCTTCCGGCCCTGTCGACACGATCTTCGGCCGCATCCTGCGCGGCGAGATCCCCTGCGATGCGGTGTACTCCGACGATCTCTGCCTGGCCTTCCGCGACGTGGCGCCCCAGGCGCCGGTGCACCTGCTGGTGATCCCCCGCGAGCCGATCCCCTCCCTGGCCGAAGCCGGCCCGGAGCATCAGGCCCTGCTCGGTCACCTGCTGCTGGTGGCCGCCCGCGTGGCCCGCGAACAGGGGCTGGAGGGCTTCCGCACGGTGATCAATAGTGGCGCGGTGGCCGGCCAGACGGTGTTCCACCTGCACGTGCACGTACTCGGTGGACGGGCGATGACCTGGCCACCGGGCTGAAGGCGACATCAAGACGGGCGGGGCAGCGGCGACAATGCGCTGATCCGCGTTGGTCCATGAATCCCCTCCAGGCCTTCCGGCAGCAGCTCGGCAAGCTGCAGCGCCTGGCCCAGCCCTATTTTCTCCCGCTCGAGGATGGAGACGGCAGCGCCGGCCCGTTCCTGCTCCTGGTGCTGGCCCTGCTCGCCGTGGTGGTGGGACTCACCCTGCTGCTGCTCACCGCGGCGGTGGCCCTCAGCGGTGCCCTGATCCCCGAGCTCCAGGCTCGCTTCCTGCCTGGCGTACCCCAGCAGGTGGCTTCGATCTGGGCCAGCCCGATCGGCCCTGTGATCATGGTGCTGTTCGCCGCCGGCCTGGGCTGCTTCGGCTGGTATCGCGGCAAGCTGCGCCAGGGCCGCTGGCTGCCCTGGCTGTTGCTGGGGGTGATCACCCTGCTGATCCTGGTGATCAACGGCATCAACGTTGGCATCAGTTTCATTGCCCGCAATATCGAAAACGCGCTGGTTGCCTACAAGGCGGATGAGTTCTGGAAGATCGTTGCCATCTATGCCTTCTGCCTGGTGCTCGCCCTGCCGATCCGGGCGATCCAGAGCTATCTGATCCCCAAGCTCGGCCTGCTGTGGCGGCAATGGCTGAGCAGCCGCCTGCTCCAGCGCTATCTCACGAACCGGGCGTATTACATTCTCAACCCCAACGAAGAATCGGTCGAGGAGATCGACAACCCCGACCAGCGGATCTCTCAGGACGCTGCCAGCTTCACCGCCACGAGCCTGAGCGTAACGGTGGAGATCCTCTCCGCCCTGCTGACGTTTTTCAGCTTCATCATCGTTCTCTGGAGCATTAACGTCACCCTGGCTCTCTGGCTGTTGGCTTACTCGGTGGGAGGCACGGCCCTGATCGTGTTCGCCAGCCGCAAGCTGGTGAACCTCAACTACCAGCAGCTCAAGCTGGAGGCCGATTTCCGCTACGGCCTCGTTCACATCCGCGACAACGCCGAATCGATTGCCTTCTACCGCGGCGAACAGCAGGAGGCCAAGGAAGGTGAGCGGCGACTGGGAGGCGCGATCCGCAACTACAACCGACTGATTGTGTGGGAAGCGCTGATCAGCGTGATCCAGCGCTCCTACGACTACTTCTCCCGCTTCCTCCCCTGGCTGGTGATCGCCCCGATCTATTTCGCCAAACAGGTGGATTTCGGTGTCTTCGGCCAGGCCAGCATCGCCTTCTCCCAGGTTCTGTTCTCAGTCAGCTACATCGTCAACAACATCGACCGGCTGGCCGCCTTCTCCGCATCGATCAGCCGTCTGGAAGGCTTCCAGGGCAAGGTGGAGGCGATCGGGGGGGAGATGGCCGCCCTCGATGCCGATGCCCTTGCCGCCGGCCCCCAGCAGGCGGCCGAGCCCCAGCGCGTGGGTGAGGCCTCCCAAGTGGACGCGATCCGCGTCAGCCACGTGGATCTGGTGCCTCCCCGCAGCCAGCGGGTGCTGATCCGCGATCTCAGCCTGTCGGTGGGTCCCGGTGAGCGGCTGCTGGTGGTGGGGCCGTCCGGCTGTGGCAAGACCTCCTTCCTGCGCCTGGTGAGCGGGCTCTGGCCGCCGGCCCGCGGCCTGGTTGAGCGTCCGCCCGTGGGCGACCTGATGTTCATCCCCCAGAAGCCCTACATGCTGCTGGGCAGCCTGCGCGAGCAGCTCTGCTATCCCCAGGCCACCGATCGCTTCAGCGACGACCAGCTGCGGCACGTGCTGGCGGAGGTGCGCCTGCCGGATCTGGTGCAGCGCTATCCCGATCTCGACATCAAGCAGGACTGGCCCCGCCTCCTCTCCCTCGGCGAGCAGCAGCGCCTGGCCTTCGCCCGCCTGCTGCTCAATTCACCCCGCTTCGTGGTGCTCGACGAGGCCACCAGCGCCCTCGACGTGGCCACCGAACGGGCCCTCTACGAGCTGGTGGCCCAGCGGGACATGGCCCTGGTGAGCGTGGGCCACAGGCCCACCCTGGTGGACCACCACGACACGGTGCTGGAGCTCGATGGCAGCGGCGGCTGGCGGCTGCTGCCGACGGCCGGCTATGACTTCGGTCGCCATGTCTGAACCGATGACCTCCGCCGACTCCCCGGCCACGAGCGCCACCACCCCGGATGTGCCGGCCTTCGGCTGGAGCGCCTATGCCGAGCGGGTGAACGGGCGGTTCGCCATGCTGGGCTTCGTGGCCGTGCTGCTGATCGAGGCCCTCAGCCGCGACACCTTCCTTCACTGGGCCGGACTGGTGCCCTGAGGCCCCTCCGGGCCCCTCAGGGCACGCTGATCAGATCCACCTGCCACACCCCTCCCCGGCTTACCTCCACCGCTAGCTGGCGGCCGTCCGCCTGAAGGCTCACCCGGCGCGGCACCCCCGCCGGCTGCATCGGGATCGGCTCCAGAGACTGGAATCGCCGGCGGTAGAGCACCAGTTCAGTGCGGCCCTCCAGCCGTCGTACCACGGCCAGTCGTTCCCCGGCCGCATCCAGCCCAACGCTCACCGGCTGGGCATCGGGGCGATTGAGGCCCGCAAGCGGCACCGGCAGGCCCCGTTCCACGTCGATCAGCTGCACCTGGTCGCGCCCGCCCCGTTCGGCGATCAGGGCCAGCCAGCGGCCGGCCAGCACCGGATCGCGGCTCGGCCCGGCCGCCGTCAGCGCCTGGTCCAGTCCGGCCAGGGGCCGTGGCATGCCACCGCAGGCCCCCAGCAGCAGCGCTGTGCCAAGGCTGACCATCAGGGAAATTCCCGGGGTGTGGTGCCGGCTTGTCGGCCTGCTCATCAGGGCTGCGGTCCTCCCACTGCCTGTCCCATCGGTGGGTCGGGCTCGATCAGCCCCCCGAGATCGAACAGTTCGATCCGCCGCTGGCCGCTGCGCACCCGCTCCACCGCCAGGCGCCGGGCGTCGGGGGCCAGGCTCAGCCGCTCCGGATCCCCTTCGCCGGGCAGCGGCAGGGGAAGCAGCCGCCCGGTGAGCCGGTCGGCGATCACTGCCGTGGGCCGGTTGCCCCATTGCACCAGTACCGCCAGGTAGCGGCCGTTCCAGCTCAGGGAGGGGGAGCGATGCGGCTGATGGCGCATCAAGGGCCTCAGCGGCACCACGCGGCCCGAGGCCTGCTCCTGCAGCAGCACGGTCTCGCGGCCGCCGCGGGGCACGATGCTGGCCAGCCAGCGGCCATCCCCGCTGAGGGTCGGATCCTGGCGGTCGGCGCTTCCCAGGCCCAGGGAGGCCGCCGGACGCCGGCCGGGGCCGATCCAGCTGCAACTGGCCACGAGCAGGAGCAGCCCCACGCAGGCCAGCGGCGACAGGCGACGGAAGGGCGTCAGTCGTCGAAGCGGGAGCTGTTGTCGCGGGAGGAGGGGACGGGCCCGTCCGGACGGGGGCGGCTCGCTGGAGGGTTCATCGGCGCGAAGTCGGCATCGCTCACATCGCTGCGCTGCGTGCCCCGCAGGGGGTCGCCCTGGGGCACCCCGGGGGTTCCGACCGTGGCTGCACCGGCTTCAGCCCCGCGGGGGGAAACGCCGCCAGCGCGGCGGCTGGAGCGGGGCATGGCATCAGCAGCGGCCGTGGGCCGACTGCCGCGCCGCCCTTCGCTGCCGGCTTCCCGTTCACGGCGCCGGGCGCCGAACTCGGCTTCGCCGCGGTTGCGGGAGGGGGCGTAGCGGGAGGGATCCGGGGACGCTGCCGTGGGTTCACGATCCGGGTTGCCCGGGCGGGAGCCCCGGGGCTCATCCCAGTCGGTGGAGGGGGGGCGGCGGCTGGCCGCCCGCTCCGGGATGGCGGCGCGGCTTGCCCGGCGGGGCCGGTAGAAATCCTCCTCCTCGGCCTCGCGGGATGGGATGCGGCGCCGCAGGGGTTCGGGTTCGTCGAAGCGTTCGCGACCACCGTCCCAGTCCCGGTCGCCGCTGAGGCCGCCGCGGGGCCTGAAGGGAGCCGGTTCCTCGTCTTCGAAGTAGGAGGAGCGGCGGGCCTGCTCCGTGGTGACGCCCCTCAGGCGCACGCTCTCGTAGGCGAAGAAGACCGTGGTGCCTGCCAGCAGGAACTGGCCGAACTGCAGGATCGGGTCGAGGCGCCAGCCCTGGAAGAAGAGAATGCCGCCGCAGAGCAGGCCCACGGCGGCGAAGAAGACGTCGTAGTCGCGGGCCAGCGCGGGCTTGAAGCTCCGCATGAAATAGAGGAAGGCGCCACCGACGGCCAGCACGATGCCGACGATGCTGGCCCAGTTGAGGCTGGCGTTGACCAAAGCGGTTCTCGGAAGGGGGCGCTGGAACAGCCGGCGGAGCCGGCGGCACCCGATCCCGGTAGGTCCGCCGGAACGGGTTTGGCCAGTCTAGGGAACCCGCCAATGGGAATCCTGCCCGGCCGCTGGGGATCCGGCTGGGGCCGGAGGTTCAGATCTTGCGATCCACCCGATCGTTCTGGCTGATGAAGAACAGGGCCACGGAGATGGGCACTACCACGATCACCCCGCCCCAGAAGAGGCTGCTGAGGAAGTTGGCGAGGGAAGGGGTCATGGCAGAGAACGCCGTGTCAAAGCGCTGATGATCCTAGGCAGTGAGGACGGCTTCCTACGATCCCCGCACTGCCGCTTAGAGCTTTGTGACGGCCCTGCCCCTGGTTCACCTGGCCCTCGGCCTGCTGCTGGCGGCCTGGACGCTGCTGTTTCTATTCCGGATCGTGCTCACCTGGTACCCGGCCATCGATCTCAGCAAAGGGCCGATGCGCCTGATCGGCGCACCCACCGAGCCGCTGCTGACGCTCACCCGCCGGCTGATCCCCCCGATCGGTGGGGTGGACGTGACGCCGGTGGTGTGGGTGGGCCTGCTCAGCCTCCTGCGGGAACTGGTGGTGGGTCAGCAGGGCCTGCTCACGCAGGTGCTTCGCCACCAACTGCCCGTCGCCTGAGCCCCGCTCCTCAGCCGCCCATCAGCGGCAGCATCTCCTGCTCCACAAACTTGGTGTGCACGTCGCCGCGCTGGAACTCAGGGCGATCGAGCAGGGCCAGGTGGAAGTCGATGGTGGTGGGAATGCCGGTGATTGCGCACTCGGTGAGCACCCGACGCAGTCGGCGAAGCGCGTGGTCGCGGTCGACACCCCACACGATCAGCTTGCCGATCAGGGAGTCGTAGAAGGGCGGGATCTCGTAACCCGTGTACACGTGGCTGTCGACCCGCACGCCGGGACCTCCGGGCGGAAGCCATCCGGTGATCCTGCCTGGTGCCGGGCGGAAGTTGTGGGCTGGGTCCTCAGCGTTGATCCGCACCTCGATTGCATGGCCGGTGAGCCTGATCTGCTCCTGACTCACGGAGATCGGTTCGCCGCCGGCGATGCGCAGTTGCTCGGCGATCAGGTCGACGCCCGTCACCACCTCGGTGACCGGATGTTCCACCTGGATGCGGGTGTTCATCTCCATGAAATAGAACGCGCCGCTGCGATCCACCAGGAACTCCACGGTGCCGGCACCCTCGTAGCCGATCGTGCGGGCGGCCGCCACGGCGGCATCGCCCATGCGGCGACGCAGCTCGGCATCGATCGCCACGCTCGGCGCCTCCTCCAGCAGCTTCTGGTGGCGGCGCTGGATCGAGCAGTCGCGTTCCCCCAGGTGCACCACATTGCCGTGACGGTCGGCCAGCACCTGCACCTCCACGTGCCGGGGCCGGTCAATGAATTTCTCCATGTACAGCCCTGGATTGCCGAAGGCGGCCTCCGCCTCGCCCTGGGCCGCCTTGAACAGGTTCTCCAGCTGCTCGGCCGCCGGCACGAGGCGCATGCCGCGACCGCCTCCGCCGGCGGTGGCCTTGATCATCACCGGGTAGCCCATCTGGGCCGCCAGTTCAGCGGCCTGGGGCACGCTCTCGAGCAGCCCCTCGCTGCCGGGGATGGTGGGCACCCCCACCCCCTGCATGGTGGCCTTGGCCGTCGACTTGTCACCCATCGAGCGGATGGCCTCGGGCGAAGGGCCCACGAAGGTGATGGCGTGGTCGCGGCAGATCTCGGCGAAGCGATCGTTCTCTGCCAGGAAGCCGTAGCCCGGATGGATGGCATCGGCGCCGCGGGAGGTGGCGGCCGCCAGGATGTTCGGAATGTTGAGGTAGCTCTTGCTGCTGGGCGCCTCCCCCACGCACACGGCCTCGTCGGCCAGCTGCACGTGCAGGGCGTTGCGGTCGACCGTGCTGTACACGGCCACCGTGGGAATTCCCAGTTCCCGGCAGCTGCGCAGGATGCGGAGCGCGATCTCGCCACGGTTGGCGATCAGCAGTTTGCCGATGGGCATCCGAGAACGCGGGGCGGTCGGCCAGGGCGGACTGTATCAGCGCTCACACGGCCTCCCGCTGGCCCGGAGGGACGTCGATGGGTATAGTCCTCCCTCGTGGGCGGCATTGTCGTTCACCCCACCCGGAAGCCCCGGGCGCCGCATCTACGGTGCGGTAACCATGGGCAGCCGATCCATGCGGATGTGGTGGAATTGGTAGACACGCACGTTTGAGGGGCGTGTGGCTTCGGCCTTGCGAGTTCAAGTCTCGCCATCCGCATTCATCTTTTCGGCGCCCCCAGCGCCCCCACTTCTCGCCGCACCCTGGCCCCCTCCACGTCGCTCCCTGCGCCCGCCGTGGACTCCGCCATCGTTCTGGTGAGCAATGGCCCTGGCGAGCTGAGCACCTGGGTGCGCCCCCTGGCGGAACGGCTTCACCAGGAGTTGGATCTGCGCCCGCGCCACCCCCAGGCGCGCATCGCTCTGCAACTGGTGCTGGTGCCCTGCCCCAACGCCACCGGTCAGGAGCACCGGGTAGCCCTCGGTTGGGGGCTGTTCGAACGGGTGCTTCCCGCCCACCGCTTCTGGTGGATGCTGCTGCGGCCGCGCCGGCATGGCCCCTGGCCCCCCCGGGGGGTGGTGGTGTTCCTGGGTGGCGACCAGTTCTGGACCGTGCTGCTTTCGGCCCGCCTGGGCTACCGCCACCTCACCTATGCCGAGTGGGTGGCCCGCTGGCCCCGCTGGAACGACAGCATCGCCGCCATGGGGCCCACCGCCGCAGGTCGTCTGCCGCCCCGTTGGCGCTCTCGCTGCACGGTGGTGGGCGATCTGATGGCCGATCTCTCGGAGTCGGCGCGCCAGGCCGATCCCCTGCCCCCAGGAGAGTGGGTGGCGCTGCTGCCCGGCTCCAAGCGGGCGAAGCTGCAGGTGGGCGTACCCTTCCTGCTCCGCGCCGCCGATCGACTCGCCGCCCTACGGCCCGGGGTTCGTTTTCTGTTGCCGGTGGCACCCACCACCTCGGTGGCCGAACTGCTGGCCTTCGCGGATCCGGCCAACCCGATCGCCCGCAGCTACGGCGCCACCGTGCCCGAGCGCCGGGGCCAGGAGCTGCGCACGCCCGCCGGCACCCGCATCCGGCTGCTGGAATCTCACCCCGCCCACGGGGCCTTGAGCCAGTGCCGCCTGGCCCTCACCACCGTGGGGGCCAACACGGCCGAACTCGGCGCCCTGGGGTTGCCGATGATCGTGCTGGTGCCCACCCAGCATCTGCACGTGATGCAGGCCTGGGACGGCTGGCTGGGGCTGCTGGCCCGCCTGCCGCTGCTGCGGCGGCTGCTCGGGGTCGCCCTCACCGCCTGGCGGATGCGCCATCGGGGCTTCCTGGCCTGGCCCAACATCGCCGCCGGGCGGGCGGTGGTGCCGGAGCGGGTGGGCGCGATCACCCCGGAAGCGATCGCCGAGGAGGCCGCCGACTGGCTGGAGCACCCGGAGCGCCTGGCGGGCATGCGCGACGACCTGCGCAGTCTGCGGGGCTCTCCCGGCGCCGTGGCCGCCCTGGCGACGATGGTGCGGGGGCTGCTGCCGCCTGCGGGGCCTGCCTAGCCTGAATCGCGGCCTCCCTTCTCCGATGTCCGACGCTCCCTCCTGCGCTTCCTTCCCCGATCCCAGCCTTGCCGCGGGGGGGGCCTCGCCGGTGCCCGACGAGAGCGAGTGGCGAGCGCGGCTCACCCCCGAGCAGTTCCGAGTGACCCGCCAGGGCGGGACCGAGCGGGCGTTCACCGGGGCCTACTGGAACCACAAGGGCGATGGCGTCTACCGCTGCATCTGTTGCGACGCCCCCCTGTTCGATTCGGCCACCAAGTTCGAATCCGGCACCGGCTGGCCCAGCTTCTGGGACGGGGTGGCCAGCGGCGCGATCATCACCCATCGCGACGAGTCCTACGGCATGGTGCGCACCGAAATCCGCTGTGCCCGCTGCGACGCCCACCTGGGCCACGTGTTCGGCGACGGTCCAGCGCCCACCGGCCAGCGCTACTGCGTGAACTCGGCGTCGCTGCGCTTCGAGGAGCGCTAGCGCCGCCGCTGTCACCAGGGATCGTCGATCACTTCCGGTTCCACATCGATCGGTTCGGGGATCTCCTCCCTGTTGCGGGAGGGCCCCGACGGCCGCCGTTGCGGCAGGGGATCGCGGGAGCTCAGAGGCGGTTCCTCGTCGTAGGGAAGGGGTTCGGAGCCGGAGCGGCGCGGCGCTGACCCAGAGCGGCGGGCTTCCGGCTCGTAGGGCTCGGCTTCCCGCTCCCCGTAGCGGGGGCCTCGGTAGCTCCGAGGCTCGTCGGCGTAACGGTCGGGATAACGGTCGTCGTCGCGCTCATCAAACGAGGAGGAGCGCCGTGCCGCAGGGGGTGGTTCGGATCCGTAGGGCTCTGCCCGGCCCCGGTCGCTCTCCTCCTCCAGGTAACGGCGCTGGCGCAGCGGTTCCCGCTCGCGGCGCTCCTCCAGCTCCACGTACTCCAATTCGTTGCGGGGCTCGAAGGCGCGGCTGGCCGCCGGCTGGATCCGGCGCTGTTCGGTGGCCGAGGGTTGACCGGCCGGCAGCTGGTTCTCGGCGGGAACCACGCCGCCCCGGAAGCGTTCCCGCTCCTCCTGCTCCAGGCCGCCACCGCCGATGCCCAGCTTCTCGAGCAGCCCGGTGCCGAGCTGCTTGAGCTTTTCCTCGGCCCCTTCGTAGACAATGATGCGGTCGGTACCGCTGCTCACGATCTCGCCTACCGGCAGTTCCCAGGTGCTGAGCACGCCCTCTCCGAGCAGCGGCACGCCCAGGGCTCCGATCACCAGGGTGGTGAGTTCGCCGGTTTCGATGTCGAAGCTGAAGCCGAGCACCCGCCCGAGCTGTTCGCCCGATTCGGTGACCACCTGACAGTTGATCACCTTGCTGTAGCGCTCGGGGTTGAACCCCTCGGCGAGCGAATCCGCCGAATCCACGAGGATCACGTCACCCACCTGGCGGATGCGCTCGAGCGGCATCCAGCGGGGCAGGCCGGGCAGGAAGCGGGTGAGCGGGTTGTCCCGCAGGCCCAGCGCCACCACCTCGCGGCGGTCGATGTCCACCACCACCTCGCCCACCACGCCGAGCCGGCGGCCGGTGTCCCGGGTGATCACCTGGGTGCCCATCAGCTCGGAGCGGAGCCAGAGGCGATCGCTGGCGGCGGCCGGGGCGTTGGGATCCGTGGCGGGGGGAATCGAGGAGGTCAAATCCTGTTGCAGAACGAACGGCACGGTCGGCCGGTCGGCCCATTGTGACCCACCCTGCGGGCTCAGGCCGCTGGCGGCAAACCGACCACCTGGGTGTGGGCTCCCCGGGCCTGGGTGACCCCGATGGTGCGGGTTGCGGCAGCGATCATCGGGCGCCGGTGGCTTACCACCATGAACTGGGCATCGCTCGACTGGGAGGCGATCAGGCCGGCCAGCCGCTCCACGTTGACCCCGTCGAGGAAGCTGTCCACTTCGTCGAGGGCATAGAAGGGAGAAGGGCGGAAGCGCTGGAGGGCGAACAGGAAGCTGAGCGCCGTCAGCGACTTCTCCCCCCCCGACATCGAGGCCAGCCGGCGCACGGCCTTGCCCTTGGGATGGGCCACCAGCGTCAGCCCCCCTTCGAGCGGATCCTCCGGGTTCTCCAGCTGCAGGTGCCCCTCGCCATCGGAGAGGTCGGCGAAGATCGTGCGGAAGTGGCCATCGACGGCCCGGAAGGCCTCCAGGAAGGCTTCCTGGCGCAGGGTGGCCACCGTTTCGATGCGGAGGAGCAGCTCCTCGCGCTCCTTGCCGAGCACCTCGAGGCGCTCCTCCAGGCCCGCCAGCCGCTCCTCCAGCTGCTCCAGTTCCTCGAGGGCGAGCATGTTCACCGGCTCCAGCGCCTCCATGCGCTGCTGCACCCGGCGCAGCTCCTCCTGCAGCGCTTCCAGGCCCGCTGCGCGCACGTCCTCGGGCACCTCGGGGCGTGGATCGGGCAGCTCCCGCTGCAGCTGCTCCCAGCGCAGGGTCTGGTTGCGCCGCTCCTCGGCGAGGGCCTGCCTCTCCTCGGCCACGCGCTCCCGTTCCCAGCGGTTCTGCTGCAGACCCTGGCGCAGGCGGGCCAGGGCCGCCTCGGCCGCGTCGCGCACCCGCCGCCGCTCGCCGAAGCGGTTCTGGAGCTCGGCCATCTGTCGATCCAGTTCCGCCCGGCGTTCGGCGTCGACCCGCTGGAGCTCCTTCCACTGCTCCCGCTCCTGCACCAGGGTGGCCACCTCGGCTGCCAGCCGCTGCTCCTCCTCGGCCAGGGCGGCGAGCTGGCTGGTGATCCGTTCGTCGGCCAGCGCCCGCTCCCGCCGCTCCGCCAGCCGCGTGTCGCGCTGTAGCCGGGCCTCGCTGAGGCTGCGATCGGCGGCCTCCAGTTCGGCCTGCAGCCCCTGCCAGCGGGCGGCGTCGGCCCCGGCGCCCGCCTCCGCTTCACCGGCCTGCAGCTGGGCGAGCTCCTGCTGCAGCGGCCCGATCTCGCGTTCCAGGCTGGCCAGTCGCTCACCATCGGCGCGGCGGCTCGCCTCCAGTTGCAGGCGCCGCTCCTGCCGCTGGGCCTGCCGCTGCCGGCTGGGCAGCAGGGCGCGCTGCGCCGCCTCCGCCCCGGCCTCCAGGGCGGCCAGGCGCTGGCGGCACTGCTCCAGCCCTGGCCTGGTCTGCTCCAGCTCCCGGGCCAGGTCGGCCTCCCGCCGACGGCAGGCCAGCAGGCTCTCGCCCAGCTCCAACAGCCGGCGCCGCAGGGGTTCGGCCTCGTCGCCCTCGGAGCTGCGGCCGAAGCCCAGCTGGCCGGTGCGGGCCTGCAGGCTGCCGCCGGTCATGGCGCCGCTCTTCTCCAGCAGCTCTCCCTCCAGGGTCACGGCCCGGCAGCGGCCCAGTTCCCGCCGGGCGCTGGCGAGATCCCGGAACACCAGCGTGTCGCCGAAGACATAGCGGAACACCTCCCCATACACCGCCTCGTGGCGGACCAGATCCACCGCCCGGCCCACCAGACCCCCGCCGCCCATGCCGGGGCCGCCTCCCCGCTGCAGGGCTGCCCCCGCGCCGCCTCCGCCGCCGCGAATGCGGTTCAGCGGCAGGAAGGTGAGGCGGCCGGCCCGCCGGTTCTTGAGCAGCTCGATGGCACGGGCGGCGATGCCATCGTTCTCCACCACCACCTGGCCGAGTCGGGCGCCGGCCGCCACCTCCAGCGCCACCCGGTGCTGGTCGTCCACCTCGCCGAGCTGGGCCACGGGTCCGTGGATGCCCTCCAGCCCCGATTCGAGCAGCACCCTCAGGGCCCCGGTGCCCCGGCTCTCCTGCAGGGTCTCGCGGCGGCTGTCAAGCCGAGCGATCTCCCGTTCGAGGCCGGCCTGCTCCTGCTCGAGCCGGCTGCGAGTGCGCTGCTGGAGACCCAGCTCCTCCGCCTGCCGGCCGATCCGCTCCTGGGCCCGCTCCCGCTCCTCCTCCAGCCGGCGGCGCTCACCCTCGAGGGCGGACAACCGGGCCTCGGCCTCCGCGCCCTCCCGCCCATCGTCCCCCTGCTCCTTCGCCAGCTCCTCCAGCCGCTCGTCGGCCTGGCGCAGCCGCTCGCTCAGCTGTTGGCGCTCGGCCTCCAGCGGGGCAAGGCGCTGCTGCCTTTCCTGCCGCGCCTCACTCCGGTGCCGCTGCTCCTCGATCCAGCTGCTCGAGCGGCCGGCCACTTCCCCCAGCCGCCGACGGGAGAGCTCCACGGCCGCTTCCGCCGCCCGGCAGTGTTCCTCGGCCTCCGCCAGCCCCGCATCGTCGGCCGCCGCCTGGAGCGCGCGCCGTTCCTCCTTCAGCCGCCGCTGGCGGTCGGCCAGCTCCTGCCGGCGCGCCTGCAGCTCCTCGGCCAGCTGGCGATGCCGCTCCCCCTGGCGGGCCCGCTCGCGCTCAGCCGCCTCCAGGCCCGCCCGTTCGCCCTGCAGCGCCACCAGGCGGTCTTCGCCAAGATCCTTCACCTCGGCTTGCAGCCGCTCCAGCTCGGCGGCGGCCTCCCGCTCCTGCCGCTCGGCCGCGGCGATGGCCGCGGCGCTGTCCTCGTCCCGGCGCTCCAGATCCTGCCGTCGTCGCTCCAGGGCCTCCAGCTGGGCGCCGGCGGCTTCCCAGGCCAGCACCTGCTCCTGCTCCCTGCCGGCATGTAGCCGCAACCGCAGCTCCTGGTACGTGCGGGCCCGGGCGCAGTCCTTCTCGAGCTTCTGGCGGGCCACCAGCAGCTCCTGCTCCACGATGCGGCAGCGCTCCTGCCGCTCCTGCACCTCGTCGAGCTTGCCGCGGGTCTGCTCGATCCTGCTGTCGAACAGGGCCACGCCGGCCAGCTCGTCGATGATGCCGCGCCGCTCGCGGGCGCTCATCGAGACGATGCGGGTGACGTCGCCCTGCATCACCACGTTGCTGCCGTCGGGGTCGACCCGCAGGCGGCGCAGCTGGGTCTGCAGTTGCTGCAGGTTGCAGGCCAGGCCATCGGCGCTGTAGGAGCTGCTGTAGGTGCCCCCCGGGGCCACCCGCAGCCGGCGCGTGACGCTCCATTCCCGCTGGCCAGGCTGGATCCACGGCACTCCCTCGGGGGGCTCCAGCCCCTGTTCGGCCTCGTCCGGCTGCCAGTCGCCGAGATGGAAACGCACCGTGACACTGGCCTCGGCGGCGCGGCCGTCGCGCAGCACGGCGCTGTTGATCAGGTCGGGCAGCCGCTCGGCCCGCATCCCCCGGCTGCTGGCCAGACCGAGGCAGAAGAGCACCGCATCGAGAATGTTGCTCTTGCCCGAGCCGTTGGGGCCGGTGACCACCGTGAAGCCCGGCTCGAGAGGGATTGCGATCGAGCCGCCGAACGACTTGAAGTGAGTGAGCTCGACCTGATTGATGTGAACCAACAGGCCCGTGCGCCGAGCGGGCTGAATGTAGCGAAGGTGGTGACGATGCCAACCCCGGCTCCCTACGTTGTGAACACCCCCGCAGGCGCCCCCGGCGTCGCCGCCATGGACCCCCTCCCGTCCCCGGAGCCGGCCCGCGAGCATGAGGGCGGCAACGGCTCGCCGCTGGGCACGCCGGTGGCCGATCCCGCCCCCTCCCCGGCCCTCGCCCAGCTGCAGGCCGCCTTCCGCGAGCGCTTCGACACCCTTCTGCCCACGATCCAGCGCGAGTGGCCCGAGGTGGCCCGCCACACCCTGGAGGCCACGCGCGGCAGCTTCGACCAGGTGGCCGAGGCGATCAGCCGCCAGACGGGCATCACGGCGAATGGAGCCCGCCGCCAGTTGCTGGACCTGCTTCAGGCCACCACCGAGCAGGCCGGCCACGTGGCCGAGAGCCTCTCTCCCCTGGAGGAGCAGCTTGAGCAGCTGCTCGACGACCTCAACGCCACCCTGCGGCCCCGGATCGAGAAGCCGGTGCGCGAGCGGCCGCTGATGGCCCTGGGCATCGCCGCCGGCATCGGGCTGCTGGCCGGCCTGCTGCTGTCCTCCGGTCGGCGCTCGGCATGAGCCGCGAGCGCCTCCCCGACGGGCGGGACGGCGGGCGGGGCTTCACCCGGGTCACCGCCCTGATGACCTCCGTGATGGACCTGCACGTGCGCATCGCCCTGCAGGAGGCCGACCGAGAGAAGCGGCGCCTGATCGGCGGGGGCGTGTTTCTCGGCATGGGCATCGGGCTGGCCACGATGGCCACCCTGGCCACCCAGATGGCCCTGCTGCTGTGGGCGAAACAGCACTTCCGGCTCGACTGGATCCAGGCGGCCCTGCTGCTGGCGGCGGTGGACGGTCTGCTGGCGGCCCTCTGCCTGCGGTTGGGCGGCGGCATGGTCAAGGGTCCGTTCCTGCCCCAGACCACCGCCGGCCTGCTGCGCACCACCCGGGCCCTCACGGGCCGGTTCTGATCCGGGGCGCTCCCCCGGCAGGCGGCCCTGCCGGTGGGGTGCTCAGCGGATGTCGTAGCGCAGCCAGCGGCAGTCGATGCCGCCGTTGCTCACCGGGATCCGCCGGCTGGCCTTCATGCGCAGAGCGCCGGTGAGTTCGGGGTTGCCGCTCAGCAGCCACAGCGTCCAGCGGCTGCAGCGCTGTTTGAGCGCCGCGCCGAGGTCGCCGTAGAGACCCTCAAGGTCCTCTTCCGCTCCAAGGCGGGCTCCGTAGGGCGGGTTGCAGACCAGCACGCCCGGCTGCTGCGGCGGCACGACATCGCGGGCGTCACCCAGCTCCAGCTGGATCCAGGCCTCCAGGCCCGCCGCCACGACGTTGGCGCGGGCCTGGGCCAGCACCTGCGGATCCCGTTCCACGCCGATCACAGGCGCCAGCGGCGTTCCATCGGCCAGGGTGTCGCGGGCCAGGTCGTGGGCCGCCTGCAGCTCCTGCTCCCACAGCGCGGCATCGAAGTCGGGCCAGCGCTCCAGGCCGAAGCGACGCGGCTGCGGTGCCCCAGTGGCGGTCCCGGCCAGCAGCCCGGGGGCACGGCCCAGGGCCATGCAGGTCGCCTCGATCAGCAGGGTGCCGGAGCCGCACAGCGGATCGACCAGCGGCACGCGGCCGTCCCAGCCGGTGAGGGCGATCAGCCCGGCAGCCAGGTTCTCCTTGAGCGGCGCCAAGCCCATCGCCGAGCGGTAGCCCCGGCGGTGCAGGCTGGAGCCACCGCCACCGTCGAGGCTGAGGATCGCCAGGGAGCCGCCGTTGGAGCCGGGAGCGCGGTTGCCGGGGCTGAGGTGCACGTGGAGGCTGAGGTCGGGATCGTCGAGATCCACCGAGGAGCGCGCTCCCCAGAGCTCCCGCTGCAGGTCGACAACGGCGTTCTTCACCTGCAGGGCGGTGTAGTGGCTGTGGTTGAGTTCCGGCAGGCTGCCGGTGGCTTCCACTTTGAAGCGGCGGTCAGGCGGCAGCCATTGCTGCCAGTCGATGGCGCCCTGCACGCCGCGCTCGAGGCTGTAGCGGTCGTGGCAGGGGAAGCGGGCGAGTTCGCGCAGGAAGCGGAACGGCAGGCGGGCCTGCAGGTGCAGGCGGTAGAGGCCCGTCAGGTCGGTGCGGCAGGCCACGGCTCGGCGCAACGGGCGCACGTCGGCCGCTCCAAGACGGGTGAGCTCTGCGGCGGCGGCTTCCTCCAGGCCGGGGGGGACGACGGCGGTGACGGCGAAGCTGGCCGAAGCGTTGGCGAGTGGCTGCATCCCTCCACTGTGCTGCGTCTGGCTCACCACTCTCCCGATCGACGGCCCCCCGAGGAACGACACTCACGCCGTTCAGGCTGTCAGGTTGCTGGCGTTGAGCGTTGGCGTCGATGCCACAGGGTCTGCGTCAATCGTTTCCGCCAAGGCCAAAGTGGATAGCCGAGTGATGGAAACCATCGCGCTTGAACAGCAGGGGTTAGGCAAACAACCGGACCGGAGCGTGAGAGCGGCAAGCACCAAAATTGAGCCCAGCGCAATGAGGGCCCTTTCCTTCGCCCGCATCGAGATCACCATCGGGGTGTCAGCCGAGAATGAGGAACACTCGCCAGCAACGATCAAGGCATGCAAAGTTCTGCGCTCAGGCAGGATGATCCAGCCGCAACCTTCGGGAACGGCCGTTGCCGATTTCAGGCCGGTGGCGTTTGCGCGTAGGCGGGTTGGGGAACCAGCAGCACGCTGAGCGGCACAAAGTCACCAGGCCCTCCCAGCTTGTATCGTTTCGTGTCTTGGTGGCGATCGAGGCCGTGTGCCACGCTTAAAAAATAGTGGCGCCTTGTTCAATATCGCAATCTGGCATCAGTGCATGGGAGAGCAGCCAGGGGCGCCGCAGCTGCTCTCTCCCGCTGGTTTGTTACCCATTGAATGATCCCATGAGGCTGTATGGCAAGCGGAGCTGAGGAATCGGGCGACAACATGGTTGTCGGTCGCACGAACAAAAGTGATAAGCGAACCCTGTTGCAGGCCATTAATGGCGAAGAGTCGCCGGATGGATATGAGGATGATTTTGTTCTGAACGTATCAGCGGATAATGACATGGTGCTCGTGTCGACGCCTCGTGGGGTCGACGCCATTCACGCTAGGGGAACGGTTTCTTTCGCGACCGGCGGTCTGATCGGGACAATCCCGGCCGGCAATGGCGTTATTGCGCAAGGAGTCAATGGCGTCGTTGGTTATGTCCACGCAACGGCACGCGACAGGGGCATTGAAAATGCTGTTGGTGCAGGTTTGCTCGGTGTCGGTGGCGGGATGTCAGTCGGTGTCTTTGGCACCGGCCTGAACGGCGTTGTCGGCTATCAACAGGCAACGGTGCGTGATCTCGCTTTCGAGGGGTCGCAGAGGGCCGGCGTGCTGGGACGCGGCGAAACCGGTGTCAGTGGCGATGGCGCCAATGGCCCCGGGGTGTTCGGACGAGGATTTCCCGGTGTTCGCGGTGAATCAAGCGGCGGCCCTGGTGTGCTCGCTGAGGGGCAGACGGGTGTCGTCGCCACTGGGAAAGGCGGTGCAGGCGTGCTGGCCACTTCGTCTGGGGAGCAGGCGGCGATCCTGCAATCCAGGCGAATGGCGCAGCTCTTGCTCGTGCCGTTGCGCATCAAAGATCCGTCATCACTTGAGAAATCAACCGCGGGAGAGCTCTTGTCGACAGTCTGGGCCGACGAAGAGCAAAGAGGCGTGGAAATCGCGAGCCTCTGGTTCTGCACGATCGGCGGCGACCCCACCGAGGCGAACTGGGTGAAGCTGGCTTAGATGCGAGGAGGCCAGGGCCTGCTCGGGCCGCAGCCACAGGCACGACAGCACGTCCGCAGTGCCGATCAGCGTCGCCAGCAGGCCCGTCAGTTCCGGGCGCATCGGGTTCGGTCATGCCCACCATCACGCTCCTCACCAGACCATGGATGCCGATGCCATACTTCAGGGGTCGGTCTCCGGACCGACTAGGTGATCCACACCAGTGTTTCGGACAGCGGTTCGATTCCGCTCAGCTCCATTCCCCCGCTCCCGGTTTCGCCGGAAGCCACGCGGGGCTGCAATGGTTTCGACGGGGCATGAGGAGGGTGACTGAAGCCTGCTCGGTGAGAGCAAACCCGTAACAGCGAACAACATCGTTCGTTTCTCCCGTCAAGCCGCCCCTGTGGCTGCCTGACACTCTTAACGGAGACGGGGTGAGATCAGCCTTGTCACCCAAATGATCCACGGGGGCTGGAAGGCCCCCTTCATCGTCTCCGGGCCTGGTCTTCGCCGCGGACAGCATGTCGACGCAGTGCAGCGCTTCAGGCGGCGACCGCCGGTGCCCCTTCCATGTAGGCATCGAGGAAGGTGCCGCCCTCCAGCGGGCCATAGGGGAAGCTCATGCCGATGGTGGTCTTGCCCACCTCGTTGTGGATCCAGCAGAGGTCGGCCGTCATCGAGACGGTTTCGGTGCCCAGCGTGGCCCGCAGGGTGAGAACGGTGCGTGGCAGCGCCATCAGGGCCAGCTCCTGGGAGATCGTCACACAGGCCCCAAAGCGGCTGATGTTCGCCAGGATCCCGTGGATCTCGATCGACTCGATCTCCACGCTGGCCTTGATGGCCTCATTCCCCGCCAGCGGCGTGGGGTGGCGCGGATGCTCGCGATCTGCGTAGTGAGGCAGGTTGGTCGTCGACACTGCCACTCCCGGATCCAGAAGCACACAATCTAGTTTTCCTCCACCTGGCAGACCCGCAGGAACGTGGCGGTTCCCCTCCCTGCCGCAGAGGCTTCCGTGCTGTTTACGGTCGATCCGGCGGTGGATCCCATCGCCCTCCATCGCCCTCCATCCATGGCTCCGTCCCCTTCCGCCTCTCCTCTGGCCACCGTTCTGGTGCTCGATGCCCTGCGGCCGATGCGGGAGGCCCTGCAGCAGGTGCTCGCTGACCTCGACGATTCCGAAGCCCTCCGCCTCGAGCAGCAGGTGCGCTGGTGCGGCAGCGCTCCGGTGTACGTCGGCACGGCCCAGGAAGCCTGGCATCACGCCGACAGGCTGGAACGTCTGGGGCTCACCACCTCGGTGAACCTGCGGGTGGCCTGAGCCTCCGGAGCTGGAGCTGCGGACTCAGCGGATCGCGCCGGAGGTTTCCCCCGCGGGGAATCCGCTCCAGTCCTTCAGCTCCCGGAGGCTCTGCACCCCCTCCAGCCGCCGGCCGTTGAGCACCCAGGTGGGGTAGGCCTTGATGGCGGCGGCACGGCAGCGCTCGCGACCCGGCTCGCCCTTGTCGCATTCCACGTAGGGAAGCCGGTTGCCCGCCTCCTGGCCGAACAGGTTCTTCTGTTTGAAGCAGGCGGGACACCACCAGGCCCCATAGAACACGGCTCCCACCCGACGCAGGTGCTCACTGAGGGCCCGCTGCTCGGCTGTGGAGGGCTCCAGGGCCTGGCCCAGGGTGGGGGTGGTGCTGCCGTTGCCGGCGTGGGGATCCGCTTCCGCCCGTGCTGCGGTCGCCGCCAGCGCCATGGTCACCGCCACCAGGGGCACGATGCCGGCAAGCCGCAAGCCGCGCACGGTTCTGGGCAGCGGTGGGCGCAGGCGGGGCCGGACAGCCATGGCGGAAGGGCGAGGGCCGCAAAGAACCGTGAAAATCTAGGTCGGGCATCGTTCGGCCTTCCGCCCCCACCGGTCGCCGCTACCGGGTCCGGGGACTGAGAGACTGGCGCGAGCCGTTGCCCCCCAGCAGTTCTTTCCCGATGAGCGTCAACGGCTACCGCGACTACTTCAAGGTGCTGGGGGTGGATCGCGGCGCCGATGCCGACACCATCAAGCGAGCCTTCCGCAAGCTCGCCCGCCAGCACCACCCTGATGTGAATCCCGGCGACAAGGACGCCGAAGCCCGCTTCAAGGAGGTCAGCGAGGCCTATGAGGTGCTCTCGGACCCCGACAAGCGCCGCCGCTACGAGCAGTTCGGCCAGTACTGGAATCAGATGGGCGGCCCCGGCGGCGGTGGTGCCGCCGGCTTTGACGTCGACTTCGGCCGCTACGGCAACTTCGACGATTTCATCAACGATCTGCTGGGCCGTTTTGCCGGCGGTGGCGGCAGCGGCGGCTTCGGCTTCGGCACCGGTTTCCCCGGGGGCTTCGGCGGCGCGGCATCTCCGGGCCGCAGTCCGGCGCCCAATCTCGATGCCGAGGCCACCCTCAGCCTGTCTTTCGCCGATGCCTTTCGCGGCTGCGAGCGCACCCTCTCGGTGAACGATGAGCGCGTGCAGGTGCGCATTCCACCGGGGGTGAAGAACGGCAGTCGCCTTCGCCTCAGAGGCAAGGGCAATCTGCAGCCGGGCACAGGCCGCCGCGGCGATCTCTACCTGAACCTGCAGCTCCAGCCGCACCCGATCTGGCGCCTGGATGGCGACCAGCTTCGGGCCGAGCTGCCCCTCAGCCTCGACGAACTGGCCCTCGGCGGCGAGGTGGTGGTAGCCACTCCCGACGGCGAAGCCACGGTGCAGGTCCCGCCTGGCCTCACCCCGGGCCGCAGCCTGCGCCTGAAGGGCAAGGGCTGGCCGGTGAAGGCTGGCCGCGGCGACCTGCTGCTCACCCCCACCCTGCGGCTGCCTGACAGCCTCAGCGCCCGGGAGCAGGAGCTGCTGCAGGAGCTGCGCAAGGCCCGCAGCGCCGATCCCCGCCAGGACTGGATCGGCGCCGCTCGCCTCTGAATCGCCAGGCGGGCCGGTCCCGGCACGTCCGTAGGATCCCGCCAGCCCTTCTGTCTCCATGGAGCTCACCTACCGCCCCCGCCGGCTGCGTCGCACGCCTGCCCTGAGGGCGATGGTGCGGGAGCACCACCTGAGTGCCGCCGACTTCATCTACCCGCTGTTCGTGCACGAGGGGGCCACCAACGAGCCCATCGGGGCCATGCCCGGCGCCCAGCGCTGGAGTCTGGAGGGTCTGGTGCAGGAGGTGGGCCGGGCCTGGGATCTGGGCATCCGCTGCGTGGTGCTGTTCCCGAAGGTGGCCGATGGTCTCAAGACCGACGACGGCGCCGAATGCTTCAACGAGCACGGCCTCATCCCCCGGGCGATCCGTCGCCTCAAGGAGGTGCATCCGGAGATGGCGATCATGACGGATGTGGCTCTCGATCCCTACTCCTGCGACGGTCACGACGGCATCGTGAGCAACGAGGGCGTGGTGCTCAACGATGAAACGGTGGCGATCCTCTGTCGCCAGGCCGTGGCCCAGGCCCGCGCCGGCGCCGACCTGATCGGCCCCAGCGACATGATGGACGGCCGGGTGGGGGCGATCCGCGAGGCGCTCGATGAGGAGGGTTTCGAGCACGTGGGCATCATCAGCTACACGGCCAAATACGCCTCCGCTTACTACGGGCCGTTCCGCGAAGCCCTCGATTCAGCCCCCCGGGCCGCCGCCGGCAAGCCGATCCCCAAGGACAAGAGCACTTACCAGATGGATCCGGCCAACGGCCGAGAGGCAATCCTTGAGGCCCAGCTTGACGAAAGCGAGGGGGCGGACATCCTGATGGTGAAACCGGGCCTGGCCTATCTCGACATCATCCACCGGCTGCGCGCCGAGAGCGAGCAGCCGATCGCGGCCTACAACGTGAGCGGCGAATTCGCGATGGTGAAGGCGGCTGCCGAGCGAGGCTGGATCGACGAGCGGGCGGTGGTGCTGGAAACTCTGCTCTGCTTCAAGCGGGCGGGCGCGGATCTGATCCTCACGTATCACGCCTGCGACGCGGCGGCCTGGCTGAAGCAGGGGTGAGTGCGATTGCCAAGGGGGAGGGACAGAGCCCCGCTGCAGCGACAGGGCTAGGAATCTTTCGAATCCTCGGAAAGAATTTCCATGATGTAGTCGTGATCCTCCTGGTCGGAAGAGCGCTTGCGATTGCGGCTATTGCCGGGCGGTGTGATTCTTTTCTCAAACCATCGCTGCCACCATACGGGTTGTTGACTTTGGTCATCATCGAAGGGATCAGATTCGAGGTCTTCGCGTGAACGTAAGTTATAGCGTAAGCGTAGAAACATCTCCTCAAGGCTGTCGATCAGCAGAGCGCTGGTGGGCGTGGTCTGGGCAAAGGCAGCGAAGCCGAAGGCCAGCACAAGGCAGGCAATGACGACGCGCAACACTTCCGGGGCTCGGCTGGTCCAGCTGCTTTGAGCAGACAAGGCCTGACGTTGCTGGGCAATCTGCGCGGCGACCTGATTCAATGCAGCACCCATCTGGGCCTTCACTTCCGGAAGGGGGCGGCTGGAAAGCTCCGGGTTGATGGCGGGAGCGCTCAGCTTGGCCATGCGCGCCTGAAGATCAGGCACGCTGGTGGCCTGATTGGCAGCCTGGCGGTAGGAATTGAGCTGACGTTCAGAGGCATCGAGAGCGCGAACTTGATCCGAGCTGTTCGTTTGTTGCAGAAGACCCGAAAAGATATTCAGCGGAATCAGCAGCAGGAATCCGAAAACTGCCACGCCAGCGAGGCGAGAAAAGAGCTGGCGGCGTTGGTTGAGCAGTTCATTCTCAGGATAAAGCTGGCTGCCTAGCGCAAGAACAAGAAGGGCGAGCAACGGCATGCTCGATCCATTGATCAAGGTGGCCGTGACACGGTTGATCCACTCGTAATCCAGCAGCCTCAGGGGGATAGCAGATGAGATAACCAGCAGAAGATAAAGAACCACAAACACCAAGGCAAGGCGGCTGAGGCTGCGGGCGTACATGGGAGAAAAATCGTAAAAAAAAACTCTGCCAAAGCAGAGTTTGTAGGTCACATTGTGCGGAGGTTGCAGAGTTAAAACTCAGACAGCTTGAGTACGCTGAGGTTTGTTGATGCGTTTGCGGAGCTTTCGTGAGTAACCGAAGGCAGCAGCAGCTCCGAGGAGAGGCAGTGGGCCGGGAACACGCTCACGCAGAATAATTTGTTCGCCTCCGATGTTGTAGACAACATTAGGAGTTACGAGGCCGATCTGAGCAAGTGTTGCATCGATATCCATAAATCCACTGAATGCGCTATTGGTGGCGTAAGTATTAGGAAGCCAAAAATCCTGACCGCCCAGTCCAACTACTCCATTGGTTGGACGTAAGATGAAAAATGGAACATTCGTGGGAGTGGGAGGGCTCACGAATAGGAAATTAGCGTTAGGACCGGTAAAAGGGTTGGTTGGGCCCGTAATCTTCCAGCGTCGACCAGGATTGTCTGCAACCGTTGTAGCTGTGGGAGTATAGGTGAATCTCAATTGGTCGTTGGCTCCAACAACCAGGCGCGAGGAATTGGTTCCCGAGCTGTCAGTTGCGTTTCCTCCTGCCGCTGTATCAGCCCCAGTTGGCAGCAAGGAGCGGTCAAGGGAGCCAGAGACCTGGATGCGGGTTCTGGTATCAGAGATTGGAATCAGGTCGATATACAAGATAGCTTTTGCCGGAGCAGCCTGGACAAAGGAAGCTGCCGCGACCGTGGCGATTCCTGCGGAAACAAGCGTGGAAACCTTGCTGGCTTTCACCGGGAATAAAGTCAATTTCATCCACCTTACCGGCTCCGCGGCTGGCGCAGGGCGCTGTTGACACTCTGCAAGCTGTCCCCACCATGGGTTATCCGAGCCCGCTCTGAGTAGCTCACGATCGGTCTCCGTGATGGTTGTGACGCTCCTGGGCAAGAGCAGCCCGGTCGTGTGCGGTCGGATTTCGGGCCAAGGCGCCCAGCGCCGCCGGCGCAAGATCTTCCCTCCGCTAGCAAGCTCCCGCCCTGCTACTGGAGAATGCCTGCAGTAGTTCCTGCCGCTATGGCACCCGCCGTTCATCGCCTCGGCCATGTGGCCCTCCGCGTGGTCGACATGGAGCGGGCCAAGGCGTTCTATGGCGCCCTGGGTCTGCGCCTCACCTGGGATGCGCCCGACTGGGCCTACCTCCAGTCGCCTGTGACCGGCGACGGGGTGGCCCTGCTCAGCCCGGAGTACCGGGCGGCGGGCCCCCACTTCGCCTTCCATCTCGACGAACGCGCCTCTGTCGATGCGGTGCATGACCAGCTGGCCGCCGACGGCCATCGGGTGGGTCCGGTGCATGACCACCGCGATGGAACCGCCTCGTTCTATCTGCAGGATCCCGAGGGCAACTGGCTGGAGGTGCTCTATGAGCCCCCCGCCGGCATTCCCTCGAACACCGGCGCTGTGGCGATCCCCGCCGCACCTGCCGGCGGCGTGCAGGGGTGAGCAACGGGTCTCGCGTGCAGAACGGTGGGTTGACGGCCGCGGCTATTGAGGCGGAGGCCCTGGCGCTGCTGGAGTGGCCTCGCCTGAGCGAACAGGTGGCGCAGTTCTGCTCCACCGCTGCCGGCAAGCGTCACAGCCGGCCGCTGCCCCTGGCCGGCTCGGCGGCCGAGAGTGGTCGCTGGCTGGCGGAAACCACCGAACTGCTGGCGCTCGACGGCCTGCTGGAGGGGGGGCTGAGCTTCCAGGGGGTGGCCGACATCAGCACCTGCGTCGCCCTCTGCGCCCGCGGCGGCTGCGCCGGCGGCGAGGAGCTGCTGGCCCTGGCCAGCACCCTGGCGGCGGCCCGCCGCCTGCGCCGTCAGATCGACGACGAAAGCCTGCGGCCGGTGTGCAGCGCCCTGGTGGAGGAGCTGCGCACCCTGCCGGAGCTCGAGCAGCGGCTGCACTTCTGTCTGGAGGAGGGGGGCCGGGTGGCGGATCGGGCCAGTCCGCCGCTGGAGGGGGTGCGGCGCCAGCTGCGTCAGCTGCGCGGCGAGCGGCGCGAGCGGCTGCAGGAGCTGTTGCGCCGTTGGGCGCCGATGCTGCAGGACTCGGTGATCGCCGAGCGCAACGGCAGGCCCGTGCTGGCGGTGAAGGCTGGTGCGGCGTCACAGCTGACGGGCCTGGTGCACGACAGCTCCGCCTCGGGGCAGACCGTGTTTCTCGAGCCGCGGGAGGTGATCGAGCTGGGCAACCAGCTGCGGGATCTGGAGGGGCAGGAGCGCGAGCTCGAGCGAGCGGTGCGGGCGGAGCTCAGCGCGCTGGTGGGGGCGGAGGCCGAAGCGCTGCTGGCTCTGCAGGCGGTGCTCACCCGGCTCGATGCCGGCCTGGCCCGTGCCCGCTACGGCGCCTGGTTGGGGGCGGTGCGGCCGGAGCTGGCGGAGGCGGCCGGGGCGCCGTTCGAGCTGCGCGAGCTGCGCCATCCGCTTCTGCTCTGGCAGGAGCGGCGCGAGGGCGGCCGGCCGGTGGTGCCGGTGAGCGTGGTGGTGGGGCCTGCCCTGCGGGTGGTGGCGATCACCGGGCCCAACACCGGCGGCAAGACGGTGACCCTCAAGAGCGTCGGGCTGGCGGCGTTGATGGCCCGCGCCGGGCTGTTTCTGCCCTGCAGCGGCACGCCGCGGCTGCCCTGGTGCGCCCAGGTGCTGGCCGATATCGGCGACGAGCAGTCGCTGCAGCAGAACCTCTCCACCTTCAGCGGCCACATCCGCCGCATCGCCCGCATCCTGGCGGCTCTGCCGGGGGAGGATGCAGCGGATCAGGCGAGCGCGGAGAGTCCGGCGGGCGCCTCGCTGGTACTCCTCGACGAGGTTGGCGCCGGCACCGATCCCACCGAGGGGGCGGCCCTGGCCACAGCGCTGCTGCGCCATCTGGCCGAAAGGGCCCGCCTCACAATCGCCACCACCCATTTCGGTGAACTCAAGGCGCTGAAATACGCCGATCCGCGCTTCGAGAACGCTTCGGTGGCCTTCGACGTGGACACCCTCTCCCCCACCTACCGCCTGCAGTGGGGCATCCCGGGGCGCAGCAACGCCCTGGCGATCGCCCGCCGGCTGGGGCTCGAGGAGACGGTGGTGGAGGCGGCGGCCCTGGCTCTGGAGCCCGGCGGCGAGGGCGATGTGAACCGGGTGATCGAGGGGCTGGAGCGCCAGCGTCAGCGGCAGCAGGAGGCGGCGGAGGAGGCCGCCGTCCTGCTGGCCCGCACGGAACTGCTGCATGAGGAGCTGCTGCAGCGCTGGGAGCAGCAGCGGCAGCAGTCGGCGGAGCTGCAGGAACGGCGCCGACAGGAGCTGGAGCACTCGATCCGCGAGGGGCAGGGCGAGGTGCGCCGGATCATCCGTCGCCTGCGCCAGGCGGGTGGCGACGGGCGTGGTGCCGGCGAAACCGCCCGCCGGGCCGGTCAGCGACTCAAGCGGCTGGAGGCCGAGCACCGGCCCCAGCCCGAGCGGCGCGAGCACGGGGGCTGGCGGCCGCGGGTGGGGGATCGGGTGCGGCTGCTGGCCCTGGGCAAGGCCGCCGAAGTGCTGGCGATCTCCGAGGAGGGCACCGAGCTCACGGTGCGCTGCGGCGTGCTGCGCTCCACCGTCGACCTGGCCGCGATCGAAGGGCTGCACGGGGAGAAGCCCGCGCCGCCGGAGCCGCGCCAGCCGGTGGTGAACGTGCGCAGCCGGCGCTCCCCCGGCAGCCGCGGCCCGGAGGTGCGCACCGAGGGCAACACGGTGGATGTGCGGGGCCTGCGGGTGCACGAGGCCGAGGCAGCCGTGGAGGAGCGCCTCCGGGGGGCGAACGGCCCGGTGTGGGTGATCCACGGCATCGGCACCGGCAAGCTCAAGCGCGGCCTGCGCCAGTGGCTGGAGAGCGTGCCCTACGTGGAGCGGGTGACGGATGCCGAGCAGAGCGACGGAGGACCTGGCTGCAGTGTGATCTGGGTGAAATGAGGGGGACGCAGGGGCGTCGTCCAGCCTGACGGCGCTCGCTGCCGGCGCGGTTGCCCGGCGTGGATTCGCCTTAGCCTGAATCCCACCACTTCCCGCGGACCCATGCTCGCTCCGCCCCGCTCCCCTGAGCCTTCGGGCGGTGAGGCGTGCATGGCCGGGTTTCCGGAAGCGCTGAAGCTGCCCGCCTCGCTCGGAGCCGGCCTGCACTTCACCCCCGAACAGTTCGAAGCGCTGTGCCAGGCAAACCCTGAGGCTGTGCTGGAGCTGGCAGCCGATGGTTCCCTGATCCTGATGACCCCCACCGGAAGCGAAACGGGTGGCCGCAATGGCTCCTTGATGGTCGCCCTGGGCCTTTCGCTGCGCTCCAGTGGCCTGCCCCTGAAGCTGTTTGACAGCTCCACCGGCTTTCGCCTTCCCGATGGCTCGGTGCTCAGCCCCGATGCCTCGCTGGTGGCTCTCGAGCGCTGGCAGGCCCTCAGGGCCGAAGAGCGGCGCGGATTCGCTCCCCTCTGTCCGGATCTGGTGGTGGAGCTGGTGAGTCCCGGCGACGAAGGTCCGCGCGGCCTGACGGCCCTGCGCCGGAAGATAGCGGCGTATCAGCGCAACGGCGCCCGCCTCGGCTGGCTGCTGATTCCGGAGGAGCGGGCGGTGGAGATCTGGGAATCGCCGGCGGAATCTGGCGAACAGCCCCGGCGGATCGAAGCGGCCACCCACCTGGATGGGGCGCCCCGGTTTCCAGGGTTGGTGATCGAGCTGGAGGAGATCTGGGCGGGTTGAGGCCAGGGCTCCGGTTCCCTCTCGCTGCTCAGACAGATTGCCAGGGTCGAGCTCTGCCATCAGCGACACCCAGCACAACATCATCGAGCTGCAGCGGCGTCCGCATCTGATGTCGGCGCATCAGTCATCCCATCAGTCACCAAACGACCCCTGGCGGCGCGGCAGCGCCAGCCCTTCGGGATCGAAGAAGCGCCAGCCGGCGGGATCCACCGCCAGGTCCACCCTCTGGCCCACGGTCACCGCCTGCTCCGCCCCGACGCGCACCAGCAGCAGATCGCTGCCCTCCAGAAGCCGGCAGGTGACCAGCTGCTCGTTGCCCAGCGCCTCCAGGTGGCTCACCTCCGCCGCCAGGGTGCCGGTCGAGGACGGAGCCAGCCGCAGGTGTTCGGGCCGCAGGCCGCCAGTGAGGCGCTCGCCCACCCGGCCCGCGAGCGCCGTGGCCATCGCCCCCTCCACCGGCAGTGTGCAGCCGGCCGCGAGCACCAGGCCCGGGCCCACCACCTGCACCGGCAGCAGATTCATCGCCGGGCTGCCGATGAACTGGGCCACGAACAGGTTCGCCGGCCACTGGTAGAGCTCCATCGGCGTGCCCAGCTGCTGCAGCCGGCCGGCATTGAGCACGGCGATGCGGTGGCCCATCGTCATCGCCTCCACCTGGTCGTGGGTCACGTAGAGCGTGGTGGTGCCCAGGCGGCGTTGCAGGTCGACGATCTGGGCGCGGGTGCCGGTGCGCAGCTTGGCGTCGAGGTTGCTGAGGGGCTCATCCATCAGGAACACCGCCGGCTGGCGGGCGATCGCCCGGCCCAGGGCCACCCGCTGCTTCTGGCCGCCGGAGAGCTCCTTCGGCAGCCGATCCAGCAGCGGGCCGAGTTCCAGCATCCCCGCCACCTCCCGGATGCGCGCCTCGATCCGCTCCTCCCGCCCCGACGGCAGCCGCAGCCGCGGCGGCCAGCGGCGGCCGGCGCGGTGCAGAGCGTCCTGGATCTGCTGGAGCGGCGTGCGGGGCCGGCTGCGGCGCAGCCCGAAGCCGATGTTGTCGGCCACGCTCAGGTGGGGATACAGGGCGTAGCTCTGGAACACCATCGCCACGTCCCGCTGGGCGGGCCGCAGCCGGCTCACCGGCCGCTCGCCCACATAGATCTCGCCGCTGCTGGGGGCCTCGAGGCCCGCCAGCAGCCGCAGCAGCGTGCTCTTGCCGCAGCCGGAGGGGCCCACGAGCACCAGGAACTCCCCGTCTTCGATGGCCAGATCGAGCTGACGCAGCACCTCCACCGGGGCACCGCCGCGCCGGGGGGGATAGATCTTGCCGACCTGCTGGAAGCGAACCTCGGCCAAACCGCCCGCGCGACCGGGGGATCCTAGGGTTGCCCCAATGCAGTTCATCGATCAGGCCCGCATCGCGGTGCGGGCGGGGCGCGGCGGCGACGGGATCGTCGCCTTCCGGCGCGAGAAATATGTGCCCGCGGGTGGGCCCTCCGGCGGCGACGGCGGCCGCGGTGGCGACGTGCTGCTGCAGGCTGACGCCAACCTCCAGACCCTGCTCGACTTCAAGTACAAGCGGCTGTTCGCCGCCACCGACGGGGTGCGCGGCGGCCCCAACCGCTGCACCGGGGCCAGCGGCGCGCACCTGGTGATCAGGGTGCCCTGCGGCACCGAGGTGCGCGATGCCCGGACCGGCATCCTGCTGGGCGATCTCACCGATCCCGGTCAGGAGCTGCTGGTGGCCGCCGGCGGCCGGGGGGGCCTCGGCAACGCCCACTACCTGAGCAACCGCAACCGGGCGCCGGAGAAGTTCACCGAGGGCCGCGACGGCGAGGAATGGACCCTCCACCTCGAGCTCAAGCTGCTCGCCGAGGTGGGGATCATCGGCCTGCCCAATGCCGGCAAGAGCACCCTGATCGCCGTGCTCTCTGCGGCCCGTCCCAAGATCGCCGATTACCCCTTCACCACCCTGGTGCCGAATCTGGGGGTGGTGCGCCGGCCCAGCGGCGATGGCACCGTGTTCGCCGACATCCCCGGCCTGATCGCGGGCGCCGCCCAGGGCGCCGGCCTCGGTCACGACTTTCTGCGCCACATCGAGCGCACCCGCCTGCTGGTGCACCTGGTGGACGCCTCCACCGAGGACCCCGTGGCCGATCTGGGGGTGGTGGAAGCGGAATTGTCGGCCTATGGCCATGGGTTGAGAGACCGGCCGCGGCTGGTGGTGCTCACCAAGGCCGAACTGCTCGACGACGACTCCCTGGCGGAGGTGCAGGTACGGGTGGCGTCCCACTGCGCTGCTGCCGACGTGGGGCCACCCCTGACGATCTCAGCGGTGGCCGCCCGAGGGCTGGAAACCCTCCTGGCGGCCGTCTGGATGCAGCTGGGAATCGATCAGTCGTCGTAGACCCGGCACTCGGGGGCTTCCGGGTTCAGATCGCAGTACACCTCGAGGGCGGTGGGATCGTGGCTGTCTTCGGGGTGGTGATCCTTGTACTCCTCAAGGCCCTTGAGCTCCTCCTCGAGGTGGCGCACCTTGCCCGCATCACCGGCGGCACGGGCCGCCTCGATTTCGGCCCTGTCTTTCTCGATGTGCTCGTCGATGGTTTTCATGCGGAAACCGGCTCGTCCTGGCCGGAGATCACCGGGCCCACCTTAAGGAATCCGTGAGCACGGCAGCAGGGGGATGTGCGCTGGCGCTGATCGCGGCGGCCCCCGGCCGTTCCTGCTACCAGCAGGGGCAGCGCAGGTGAGGGAACCCGCCCATGACCCGGATCAGACAGCGACGCGGCCGCCACTTCATGGACGAGAACGGCCGCTTGTACTGGATCAATGGCCCCGAGGATCACTGCTATCTCTCCGAGCAGCGCCAGTGGCGGCAGGGCCTCAGCTTCGATGAGGTGCTCGACTGGAAGCAGTGCGCCCCCAGCGGTGTGGTGAGCCAGCGCTTCGGCTCGCCTCAGGCCGCCTGCGAGGCCTTCGAGCATGCCCGGGTGGTGTGGGTGAGCGATCTCTACCTGCGCCGCATGGGCAATCAGATGGCCGCCCACCGCAGCGCCGACGACTACAAGCCCACGGTGATGAAACAGGCCGAGGAGCGCGGGGCCCGGCCCCGGCGCCAGCCCTGGCTGCTGCCGGAGCCCGCCGGGCCGGTGTGCGGGCTGCCGCCCCGTACCCCGGGAGACAGCGGGGCGGGCACGCCCGAACCGGGTGGTCTGCCCCATCCCCATCGCCGCCGCCGCTCAGCCGGCCAGCTCACTGAGCGTTAGCCAGCGCTCCTCGGCGGCGCCGATTCGTTCCACCAGCTCCGCCAGTTCGTGGGTGAGGGCAGTGAGACGGTCGTAGTCGGTGCCGCCGTTGCCGAGAAGAGCCTCGAGTTCCTGGCGCCGTTCCTCCCAGACCGGCAGATCCCGTTCGAGCGCCTCCAGTTCGCGGTTTTCCTTGAAACTGCGGCGCCGCGGACCCGTCGCTTCGGGCCGTGGGGATCGCGCTGGAGGGGGACTGTGCTGCGGGGCTGGGGCGCTCACCGCCGCTGTCTGCGCTGCGGCGGCCGCTGCGCGCTGTTCGAGGTAGCTGCTGTAGTTGCCCTCGAACCGCTGCAGCCGGCCGTCCTCGAAGTGGAACAGCCTGTCGACGGTGCGATCCAGGAACCAGCGGTCGTGGGAGACCACCACCACACAACCGCGGAAATCGTCGAGAAAGTCCTCCAGCACGCTCAGGGTGTGGACGTCGAGGTCGTTGGTGGGCTCGTCGAGCAGCAGCACATTGGGCGCCTCGATCAGCAGGCGGCAGAGATGAAGCCGCCGGCGCTCGCCGCCCGAAAGCTTCGCCACCGGCTGGTGCTGCTGGGCCGGCGGGAACAGGAAGCGCTCCAACAGCTGGGAGGCGCTGAGCTCCTGGCCGTCCACCTCCACCCGGCTGGCGGCCTCCTTCACCACGTCGATCACCTTGCGCTCCAGCCCCCGGCCGGAAGGCCCGGCCAGCAGCACCTCGCTGTGCTGATCGAAATAGGCCAGCTTTACCGTTGATCCCAGCTCCAGCGTGCCTTCCGCCGGCGGCCGCCGGCCGGCGATCACCTCCAGCAGGCTCGACTTGCCGGCGCCGTTCGGCCCGATGATCCCCACCCGGTCCTCGGGGCTGAAGTCGTAGGTGAAGCCCCGCAGCAGCGGCGGTCCGTCGCCCTGGGGGCCGGCATTCACTCCCAGCCCCTCGGCGGTGATCGCCCGGCGGCCGATCCGGCGGGCGGTGCTCGCCAGGCTGAGCGACCCCTTGGTCTGGCGCACCGGCGCCTCCTGCATCGCGGCGATGCGCTGCAGGCGGGCCTTCTGCTTGGTGCTGCGGGCCTTGGGGCCCTGGCGCAGCCAGGCCAGTTCCCGCCGCAGCGTGCCCCGGAACTTGGCGGCGCTGGCGACCTCCCGTTCGTCCTCCTCCGCCCGGTGCTGCAGGTAGGTGGCGTAGTTGCCCTCGTAGCGGCGTGCCTCGCCCCGCTCCACCGCCACGATGCGGCGCGTCACCCGATCCAGCAGGTAGCGGTCGTGGGTGACCAGCACCAGGGCGCCGGGGTAGCGGTCGAGCCAGGTCTGCAACCACTCCACCCCGTCGGCGTCGAGGTGGTTGGTGGGCTCATCGAGCAGCAACACATCCGGCTGGGCCACCAGCGTGGCGGCCAGGGCCACCCGCCGCCGGTTGCCCCCCGACAGTTCCCCCAGCCGCCGGTGCACGTCACCGATACCCACCCGCTCGAGCACCTCGTGGCATTGCCGCTCCAGATCCCAGGCATCGCTGGCGTCCATCCGGCGGTGCAGGTCGCTGAGACGGGCGTGGAGGCCGGCGTCGTCGGGCTGGACGGCCAGCTGGTGGCTGAGCTCCTCATGGGCGCGCAGCAGCTGCATCCGCTCGGCGCCCCCGGCGAACACCTGCTCGAGCACGGTGCGCTGCGGATCGAGGTGAGGATCCTGATCCAGCAGCACCACCTCCAGCCGCGGCGAGCAGCGCCGCTCGCCGCGATCCAGCGGCTCCACGCCGGCCAGCACCTTCAGCAGGGTGCTCTTGCCGGCGCCGTTCGGACCGATCAGCCCCAGTCGCTCCCGCTCGCCCACATGCAGGTCGAGGTCGCTGAACAGGGTGCGGATGCCGAAGTCCTTGCCCGCTCCCACCAGGGAGATCAGGCTCATGGCGCCGCCCGGCGCCGACGGGCCAGTTCGTCGAACACGCTCTTATCGCCCACATCGGCGGCGGCTTCCATCGGCAGCTTGCGCAGGGTGAGCACCAGCAGCAGCACGCTCGCGGCCAGCAGCAGGGCGAAGCAGGCGGCTGCGTCCAGCAGCCCGGTGAGCCGGCCCAGCAGGGCCAGCGGCAGCAGCAGGGTGACGCCGATCGCCTCGGGGCGGCGGAAGCAGAAGAACTCCTTGAAGCCCACGCCGGTGAGCGCCGCGAAGAAGGGGCCCACGGCCAGAAGCCACAGCGGTTCGGCCGCCAGGCTGGCCAGCAGCTGCCCCGGCCCGACCCGTACCGCCAGCACCATGGCCCCGACGCAGCCCAGCAGCCAGAACAGCTGCAGCGCCCGGTGCAGGGGACGCAGGTAGATGTGGACCCAGCGCAACGCCAGCCCCAGGCCCACCGCCATCGGCAGCAGCCAGGGCCAGGCCAGCGACGGCCCCAGGCGCCACCACTGGCTCAGCAGGCCCAGCTGGCCGACGGCCACGGCCCCCAGGGCCAGCCGGTAGCCCAGCACCTCGCGCCGGTCGCGGGCGGTGATCGTATAGGTGCCGAACATCCCCTCGAAAACCGGATCGGCGGGGTTGGGGGTGGCGTTGGCAGCGGCGGCGTCGGTCATCGGGGGGGAGGACTCGTGACCAGTGTGGCCAGATCGGGCCCTGCCGGAACGATGCCCGAGGGTTGGAGGGGAAAGAGGGCGCCGAAGTAGTCGCGCCGCCAGGCCTCAGCGTCGCAGGTGGCCGCCACGCCCTCAAGGCCGAAGAAGCGGGAGCGCCAGCGCCACAGGGCCGGCAGCTGCCAGAGCGGCCGGCGGCTGCAGCCGAACAGGGGGGCGTAGACCATCTCCAGCCGGATCAAGGTGGGGAACAGCACCACGTCCGCCAGGCCGGGACCCTCTCCGCCGGCCAGCCAACCACTGGCCTGCCGTTCCTGCCGCTCCAGCTCGGCCTCGGCCGCCTCCAGGCTGGCGAACAGCTCGGCCACGGCCTCGTCGTAGGCGTCCTGGTTGCGGGCGAAGCCGCAGCGGTAGACCCCGTCGTTCACCGTTCCCTGCAGCCGCTGCCGCCAGGCCGCGCAGGCCTCCGCCTGCTCGGGCGGGTCGAGATCGGGGCTGCCGGCAGGGGCGGGCCAGCGGTTGAGCAGCTCGATCAGCCGGGCGCTTTCGTTGCCCAGGATCCGGCCCGTTGCGCGCGACACGAGCACCGGCACGGAGGCGCGGGTGCCGGGGGGGGCGTCGCTGCGGCGATAGAGATCGGCAAGGGTGGCGCAGCCCTCGAACGGTTCGCGGAAGCGCCAGCGGCCGGCCGCCGGATCCGGTTCCACCACCAGCAAGTCGACGCTGCCGGCGAGCCGGCGCAGGCTCCACACCAGCCAGGCGCGATGGGCCCAGGGGCAGCTGCGCCCCACGATCAGCACATGGGCGCTCGGCTGGCCCGCATCGGCCGGCAGCTCCGGCAAGGCCGCGAAGGCGGCCTCGGGGCGGCGGTAGCGGCCGGCCGGGTCGGCCGGACCCAGGCCGCTCATCAGGCGCTGCCACTGCCAGTGCCACAGCCCGCGGGCGGTGCGCACGAGAACGGGCGGAGGAAGCATCGGCAGCGGCGCAACCCTGCGACTCTGGCCGCGGCTGCGCCAGGCTGGCGCCATCTCCGCTCCTCCGGAGGCCTGCGGGCCATGGTTCCCCCGATCGCCGATGCCCACCCCGCGGTGCTGGTGGTGGCCGGCACCCACGGCAACGAACGCAACGGCCCCTGGCTGCTGGAGGGCTGGCGGCGCCATCCCGAGCGCCTCGATCGCGCCGGCCTGGCGGTGAAACTGGTGGACGGCAATCCCGGAGCTCTCGCGGAAAATCGCCGCTATCTCGATCGGGACCTCAACCGCAGCTTCGACCCCGCCCTGCTGGCGAATCCAGACCGCGGCGAGCGGGAGATCGGCAGGGCCAGGGAGATGCTGGAGCTGTATGGACCCACAGGCCTCCACCCCTGCCTGGTGGCGATCGATCTGCACAGCACCACCGCCGCCATGGGCAACTGCCTGGTGGTGTACGGGCGCCGGCCCGCCGATCTGGCACTGGCGGCGGCCCTCCAGCTTCAGCTGGGGCTGCCGATCTATCTGCACGAGGCCGATCCCTCCCAGACGGGGTATCTGGTGGAGCGCTGGCCCTGCGGCCTGGTGGTGGAAGTGGGTCCGGTGCCCCAGGGTGTCGTGAACGCCGCCATCTGCCGCAGCACCCAGCTGGCGGTGGAAGCCCTGCTCAGCCTGCTGGCGGCGGCGCGCCGGGGCCAGCTGCCCCAGCCTGAGCGGCTGGTGGTGCACCGCCACCTCGGCAGCCTCGATCTTCCCCGTCACGGCGACGGCTCACCCGCGGCCGTGCTCCATCCCCTTTGCCAGCACCGCGACTGGCAGCGGATCGCGCCGGGCGATCCCCTCTTCCTCGGTCACGACGGCCGCACCCATCCCTATGTCCCCCCGCCTGGTCTGGAGAACGGGCCCGTCTGGCCCGTGTTCGTGAATGAGGCCGCCTACGGCGAGAAGGGCATCGCCCTCAGCCTCACCGGGCGGGAGCTCTGGCCGGTCAGCCCTGACTGGGCCAGGGAGCTGGCAGGGCTGGCGGCCGGCTTGAGAGGGGCCTGAGCCAGCGGCTGAGGCGATGGGTGCCGGCCCATGTCGTCGTCGTCTGCAGGCTGCGGCAGAGCGCAAGGGCCAGCAGAAGGTCGATCGGGAAGAGCTCCGTCACATTCAAGGTGAGGGAACACAGCAGCACGCTGAGCAGGAAGGGCCGGCTGTTGCGGTCCTGCACCATCGCTCGGAGGAGCAAGCCGTAGAAGGCCGCCACCGCCAGGATCCCTCCCTGAACCAGCAGCAGCACCACCATCGAATCGCTGGGACCGATGCTGGGGCGCGCAGCGGGCCAGAGGCCTCCTACCAGAGGGCGGAGGAGGCCCTCGTTGCTGAGGAGCTCCGAGATCCGGTTGCCAGCGGCAGCGAGACCTTGTCCGAACAGCAGGGTGAGAGGCTGACCCGTATTCAGTTCCAGGACCAGTTGCCCCAGCCGGCCGGTCAGCGACTGGAGCAGGTCGGGGCGCCCGAGCAGGCGCGGCAGCCCGAGGGTGAGCAGGCCGCCCATGGCCGCCGACCCTGCCGCCCACAACAGGAGATGGCGCCGGAGCGGGTACCTGTGGCGTAGGCGCTCCAGGGTTGGCAGTGCGACCAGGCCGAGCAGGGTGATCGTGCCAGCGGCGGATCGGGCGAGCAGGGTCGGGGGCAGGGTCGCCAGATAAAGCCAGGGCAGCCAGCGTCGGTGCCGGCTGAAGCTGATGCAGAACGCCAGGGCACAGACCGCAAACACACCCAGGCTGTTGGGCAGGATGAAGGTCTGGGCAAGGCGGCTGGGAACCGCTGCATCGGGCGGGTGAAGGGTGGCGGCCAGGCTGCCGAAGGAGGTGGGCAGCCCCCGCATTGCCTCCACGAGGGCCAGTGGCAGTTGCACCAGCATCAGCACAGCGATGGCGTTGGCCAGCCGATGCAGCCGCGTGGGTGTGGTCAGCCACCCGGCCAGCGCAAGCAGGGGTACCCAGGCCACCGAGAGCAGCGACGCGAAGGCCACAGCGATTCCGCTCTGGTGGGCCGTGATCCCCAGGCTCACCAGGATCGAGATCGCCAGCGGCAACGCCGGGAACAAGGCTGCCCAGCGGGGGGCGGCCACCTGCCGGCGAAGGATCAGGAGCAGCGAAAGGACGATCAGCCCCCCGAGAACCCCGTACTTGGCCAGTTTCAGCAGCAGTTCAGGGCCGGCGATCTCGTACAGCCTGCTGCTGTCGAGCGTGAGGACCCGGAGCGGCTGCAGCGACAGCACCTTGCGGAAATGGCAGCTGGCCGGCAGCCAGAGCTCCTGGATCGGCTGGGTGCAGAAGGTGAGCAGGTCGCGTCGGTAAGCCTGATGGTCGAGCAGGCCGATCCGCCGCAGGAAGAAACCGGAGCCGTTGGCCAGGGTGGCGATCACCGTGAACGCCCCGATCCAGCCGGCAAGGCGGTCGAGACGATCCACGGTCAGGCGGGTGCGCTGTGGGTCGCTCGTCAGGAGACCGCCTGCGACAGAGGGGCAGTCTGGCATTGCCGGTTGCAACCGTTACGGAGCTCCTGCGGCACCGGCGCGCGGCGGGCCGTTGTAGAGCACCCTCTCGACCCGGGTGCCGTCGGGGGAGATCAGGATCTCGGTCTCCACCGAAGCCGGCAGGCTCAGCTGCTGCCAGCCCGGGGGGCCGCCGAGGAAGCGGAACAGGAAGCCCTCAGAGTCACGGCGGATCAGACAGGCGGCTCCGCGGTTGCTGTACATGCAGGCCTGGGGGCGGTACACCCCGAGGCCGCCATTGAGGCGTTCGGCGTGCATGCGGGCAACGTTGGCGGCGCGCAGGCCGGCCATCGCCGGGTCGGATGACGCGGCGGGGGCCGGTGCCGCAGCTGGGGCCGGCAGCGCTGGCTCCTGGGGCTGCGCGGTGACGGGCACGGCAAGTCCCAGCAGGCTGCCGAGGACGACCCCGGGAACCAGCCCGGCAGCGCGCAGGACCGCAGCGTCAGCCACAGACCAGCGTGGCTTGTTCCCTGGTGCAGGGGAGATCGGTGTTCGTGCCATCGGCCCAGTAGATGCGTAGCCGATCATCCTCGGTTCCGCTGCGCAGGGTCAGTGACTTGATCACACCGGCCGGTGGCTTGCCGGCCCGGTCGGCCCCGTCCGGCCGCTCACTGGCCACCTTGTTCAGGCGTTGCTCAAGCTGCTGGATCTTGAACTCCAGCTGGTCGATGCGCTGGCTTTCGGCGCTGGGTTGGGTGCGACACCCCCCCAGCAGCAGCCCGGCGGCGAGCAGGAGCAGGGGAGGCGGCAAGCGGCGGACCATCGGCGGGAACTGCCCGGAGCAGATCACCTCCTAGCAACCCAGCCCCGGACTGGCCAGCCCGGGCCCCCACTGCCCCACCCGCGAACCCGGAAGGAACTTCATGAACCCCCTTCACAAACGGCGCAATGTTCCGTTACAGTCTGGTTCGGCGGGATTCCGCCCTTTCCTCCGCCCCCTGCGGGCACACCCTCATCCGTTCTCATGACCGCCACTATCCAGCAGCGCTCCGGCGCTTCTGCGTGGAATCAG